>Ga0070741_10001490_pt1 | contig 70902 bp, 64 predicted proteins | sample Coa_R1_4_FD_66440 | JGI IMG/M metagenome (GOLD analysis project Ga0070741, IMG submission 66440) | Surface soil microbial communities from Centralia Pennsylvania, which are recovering from an underground coalmine fire - Coalmine... | ecosystem: Environmental > Terrestrial > Soil > Unclassified ... | reverse complement strand
GTCATTCTGAGCGACCAACGGGAGCGAAGAATCTCGTTTTTTTCGTTCAAAATTTGAGATTCTTCGTCGCTTCGCTCCTCAGAATGACACATGAAATTGATTTTGCATACACACTCTAGCAAAAATTAGCTTAGGTTGTAGGAGAATAAACAACAGTGCGCTAGAGACTTTAGTCTCTAGCGCACTGTTCTATTAACCCTACCCCTCGTACTCAGCCTGCTCTTCGTCCGCGGCCATCATCGGCTCGTCGGCAGGCTTCTTATCGAGGAACTGCAGGGTCAGCGCGACCACTTTGGTGAAGTACTTGGTCTCGCCGCCTTTGTCTTCGTACTTGTCGGTCTTCAAGCGCCCTTCAATGTAGACGAGACTGCCCTTCTTCAAATACTGCTGGGCGAGTTCGCCCAACTTGTTCCAGGCTTCCACATTGAACCACTCGGTGGCTTCCTTGCTCTCGCCGCCGCTCTTCCAGCGTTGCGTCACGGCCAGGCTGAAGTGTGCCACCTTCTTGCCGCTGGGTGTGAAGCGAGTCTCGGGGTCCTTGCCTAAATATCCGATCAGTTGGACACGGTTTAGTGCTGGCATGGTTTCCTCCATTCTCTGCCATCGGTCAGGTCAGGACTTTTAGAGGACATGTGTTTGGGTTCCATACAATTTTCTCCTTTTCTCTAAAAGAATATTTAGTTGTAGGCACAGTTTAGCACAGATTTTCTAGGAGTCAAGGCGAGGTTTCATCCCCCAAAAGGTTCACCCACTTTGCAGCGGAGACCTTTCGCCAGCCCCTCCACTTCGTTCGAGGCTTCGGCTCAGGGTGACACTTGAATTTAGTCACTCCGGAAAATAAAAATCCAGCAGGTTCGCTGGATTTCTATTCAATACCAAGAGAGAATTTGTTCGGTTATACTTTCTTCAGAACGGGCAAGCCCGTCTTCATTTCGACCACAGTGTAGCCTGCTGGAACGGCATCGAGTGAGCCTTCTTTGATCTCTTTCGAGAAGAAGAACAAGACACGCTCCTTGCCGCTGGCCGCCATCGTCTTCTTCGTGTGAAGATAGTACGTAACGCCTTTGGAATTGGTGAATGAGTAAGCCATTCAATCTCTCCTTTCTGAAGTTTGTACCGAAAGTGTAGCACAGATTTTCTAGCCTTGTCAACAAGGACTTTTTGGCGATGACTAGACAAATGATACTCGCCTCTACGCTTGATGAATTGCGCTCCGCCCGCCTCTTACTCGACGGGAAGCTGGGCTTTGTCCCGACGATGGGATACTTACACGAGGGCCATCTCTCGCTTGCCCGTCGCGCCCGCACCGAATGTGACTCTGTGGCCGCAAGCATCTTCGTCAACCCCACTCAGTTTGGTCCCAACGAAGACCTCTCGAAATATCCGCGTGACCTTGACCGAGACTTACATCTACTCGAAGAAGTCGGCGTGGACTTGGTCTGGACGCCCACGCCTGAGATCATGTATCCGCCCGGGTTCCAGACGTGGGTCGAGGTCCAGGAAATGACGCGATCACTCGAAGGGGCGATGAGGCCCGGTCACTTCCGCGGTGTCACGACCGTGGTTGCCAAGCTATTCAACGCAGTCCAGCCGCAGAAAGCCTATTTCGGTCAAAAGGATGCGCAACAGGCGGCGGTCATCCGTCAGATGGTCAGGGACCTGAATTTTCCCATCGAGATCATCGTCTGCCCCACCGTGCGCGAACCGGATGGGCTGGCGATGTCCAGCCGCAACGTGTATCTCGACCCCGATCAGCGCAAAGCCGCGACGGTTTTGTTCCGTGCTCTGAGCGCGGCCAAGGCTGAATATGAAAAAGGTGAGCGCGATGCAGAGAAACTGAGGGGCAAGATGAAGGAAGTGATTGCTCGCGAGCCGCTGGCGCAAATGCAGTACGTCTCCTGCGCCGATTACGATACTCTGCAGGAACTGGACAAAGTGACCGGCAAGACTTTGCTTTCGATGGCTGTATTTATTGGGAAGACAAGGTTGATTGATAATTTTGTGCTGGAAGCCCCACCCGTCACTTCGTGACACCCTCCCCAAATACCCCGAAGGGTATTTGGGGAGGGCTGGGGAGGGGTCACTGCCCCCACTTCATTTGAAATGCAAAATCGGGGGAGAGTGGGATGGAACGTCCATCGGGGTATTCAACATACGGCACGCCGCCCTCGTATACATCCTGGATCGGCGCATAGGCGACGATGGCAAAACTCGCGTCCGGCGCCCATAAAATTTCATTTATGTCCTTGAACTCATCAGGTCGCAATTGAGTCCGCCCGGTGACTCCATCGGAGGCGGACCTCACCATGAACAACGGCGTATGACCCGAAGTCGGAATCTCCTTCAGGTTGTTGAAAAAGAAATACAACTGTGCGTCCGGTCCAACAATGGGTGCATCCGCGAAGTTGAATGTTCCATCCGGCGCGCCGCCCGGCAGAAGGATACTCACCTCGCCGTTTGTTGCGTTGGCATACAACAGCCCCGAATCGATCATACCGGTCGTCGGGCTGGCGGCATACACGCCGCCGCTATCCGGCGTCCATGAGGTGTTGCAACAGAACATCCCTCCATCAGGGCGGTTGAGTTTGGTCATTGTGTTGTTGCCGAGGTAATAAATACCCATCGTCCCGCTTTCGGAATAGCCGATGTTGATGAGCAGTTTTGTTCCATCCGGCGAATACTTGACGGGCGCGTAAATGGCCCTCACCATCAGAAAGCCGGCTGAATTATCCAGGTCGTTGATCAGCACCTGCTTGATCGCGCCGCTGTCCAACGAATAGAAGTTCAAACCGTTGTAAGCAAAGGCAATTGTCTTTCCGTCCGGAGACCAGACAGGCGTGCCCACACTGTTGGTCAAGCGGTTTGTATCAGTGAGAGGTCCGCCGTCCACGAGTACGCGGCGTCCCGCGCCGTTGGCATCCGCTAAAAGCATCTGGTTGTTGGACGTGTAGACTATACTGCCATCCACGGGCGAAATATCAAATGTGTTCACTGCCGAGGGCTCAAAGGTGATCTGATGCACGGTCTTCCCATCGCGTTCGAGACGGAAGATTTGCAATTCCCCGCTGGGATTTCCGTTGTTGAGAAAATATAAAGAACGCGGGAGCAGGTTCGAGGTCGCGGTGGGCGCGGACGTTGCAGGAACAGGCGAGGCAAATGGAGTCGCCGCGGGAGTCAGCGCCTGCATGGTTTGCGCGACAATGGTCCCCACCTGATCTTGTGTCAGTGTCGGGGCCGCGGCCCCTCCGCAGGCTGAGGCGACCGCTGAGAATAACAACAATGCGACAAAAGCACGAACGCGGTTCATTCCGACTCCTACACTTGTTCGAAGCGCGCCACGGGGACAACAAACAACGTTGCCCGCTTCTCTGCAGACCCTGAGGCGGTCACCGTTTCACGGACCAGTTTGATCGCTGAATCGACTTGCGCGTCCTCGACGCCGATCAGGAGCGTAGCGACGCCGCTCCGTAAAAAGCCGCCCGTGGAGGCGATGCGCGTGACGCGATACTCCGCGCTCGTCAAAGCACGCGTAAGGGCGTCGGCTTCACTGTCTTTGACAATCAGGATAATCATCTTCATGGTCATACCTCCTCGAATCGCTCTACAGGCAAAGCGAACACCGTTGCGCCGCCAACCGTCACCGGCACAGGCGCGGGCATCGGCAGGGGCGACCCCTCCAGCGGCATGGTCAGATATTCCACGCGCTGGCGGCAGGATTCGCGCAGAACTTTGAGCGCTTCCTCTTCACGGCCTTCGGGCAGGCCGATCAACAACGTCGCATTGCGCCGGCCAAGAAAGCCGCCCGCGCTCGCCAAATAGACGACTTGCGCGCCCAATGGTTCCAGAGCGCGTGTCGCCGTATCTGTGTCTTGATCTTGAATGACAGCCAGCATTAAGAGATGAATCGGCGTAGTCATACTCTCTCTCCTTGCTCGGATACTCGTAGCATACCACGTTAAGTAGCAGAAATTACCAACGGGCCAACCTCTGTAACCTCCGCTCTTTTTCCATTTGGAAAGGTCACTTCTGTTTTATCCAGCCCGCGTACCACTTTTAAACCCTTGTATTGAATCGTCACCGGCCACGCAAATGGATTCTTTCCTTCCAGTCGGACACAGGTGGATGAACGGATGCTTACGCCCAGCGTTTGCAGGAAGAGGCCGACGGGGGCGAGTCCTTTCAACGCGCCGCGCTCACCGATCCCGGCTCCGGTTTCCGCGTGGTAGCGTTCGTAAAATGCGCGGCTTTGCCTGAGGCTTTGAATCGCCGCGTTCATCAAATGCACGGTGAGACGCGCGGCCTCGTTTCTGAATCCATAAAAGAGAAGACCTTCGCCGAGCAATTGATTCCAGGGCAGGTGAACGCTCATTGCCACGGAGTCCGCTTCACGGTCCGGGATGAACGAGAAAGCCGGAACACCGAAAGGGCGGTCAAAGCGTTCCGCGTCCAGCAAGGAACGCGCGATCATTACTTGCGCGAGCTGGTGATCCGGGATGCGCGCCCACAGCGGGGTGAAGAGCGTGATGTCCTCGGCGGTTGTGTCCACGGTGCGGATGATGACTCTATCATTTTCGTCGAGGCCCGTGACGCTGATGCGCCCGACTTTTGAAAAGACCTTTTGGCTGGTTGCCACCAGGCCGCCGCTCCGCCACTGAAAGCGATGCTCTTCAACGATCTCAGACTCGCCTTTGGCTTTGGTGGTCAGTTCGCAGATTTCGACGACGGGCCGTTCCGCCGCGGGACTTTTGGTTTGCACCTCGATTAATAAGCGCACTAGCGTCTCGAACTCTTTTGCCGGACGCATGTTTCCGGAACCTTTATGTTTTGCGATGAGTTTACCAGGCGTAGATTGTTTGGTGGCGCGGTCACGATATAAATACAGCGCGGCACGCGCATCCCAACTGGCCTCGACCGAGGAGCGAAGCGCGGCGGCCTGTGCGTGAAGCGGAGCGAGCTGATCGGAGTGTCCAAGTTTTTCGGCCATGCGAATCAAACACGCGGCTTCGCGATACAACATGGCTTCCAGCGCGGGATTGTTCAAGGCGGCGATGTCCACGCCCTGTGACCAGGGATGCCACACATCGAAAATGGGATGATCGTCGAATCCGGTTTGCAGAACGTGATCCCATTGAGGGATGCCATCGCGGTCGGGATCATGTTCGGGCGAGAACCAGTTCCAGAAGAACTTTGTGAGTTTTGGAAAAACGTCGGCGAGGAAGGACTCGTCTTGAGTCTCCTCGTAATAATTCCAAGCGAGGCTGGCCAGCAAAGGCGCGGCGAGAAATTTGGCGCGCTGGCCGCTCAGTCCCGGCCTGCCATCAACGAAACCATCTTCGTTTTGAACGTGAAGAAAATTTTCGATCAAGCCGCGTTTGAACTGGCTTGCGGTGGAAAGCAGGCTGGCAAGATAATAGGTTTCGAGCGGGGATTGTCCGCTCCAGGCGGGCGGATAATCTGTGCCATCGCCTTTGTGTGAAAAACCGCTGTCCGGCTGGCGAGACTGCACAAAGGATGGATTGGGTAAATCCTGGCTGGCTGGATAAAACAAGCCAAGCGCGGTTCTTTGACTGAACGCCAGCGCCGCGTCCCAGTTTGAATCGCCGGTGCGGATGTCGAGCACGTCACCCGCGTCCACGAGTTCGATGCGGGCGCGTTCCGCATCCCACGGACGAGCGGCGGTGCGGCGCGCTAAATCGAATGAGTCCTCGGCTGAATCTTGCGCGGCCAGCGTCCACGTGATTACGCGCGTACTGCCGGGGTCGAAATCGAGATCAATCATCAGTGATGGATGAGGCCCGGGTCCGGGTTGAGGGCTGCCGGTCATGAAGAGAACCGGGGCCAGTCCGCTGGTTTGCCCGGCAAGGATGTTGACCATCTGCTGTTGCGCGGGTGCCAGCGATTGACCTTCAAGAGGAGTCAGCGCGCCGCACAGCTCGAAATTCAATTTGCGCGCAAAAGAGGCGCGATTGGAAATGGTCAAGCGTCCCGCGATGACATGCGATTCCGGAACCCAATATTCGGCTGTGGTTTCAAATCCTTCAAACGGCGAGAAACTCAGCCAAAGAAAATTTGGGTAAAAACGGCGCAGGCGCGGCGGTGCGTGAAACTCAGATGGGTTGGCAACGACCCTGCCCGATTCGTTGAACCGGTAAAAGAGGCGCATGGCGCGGGCGCGCAGTCCATATGTGGTGCGGATGGCCAGCGCGGCCGGTTCCCCTGCGCCCATTTCCAATTCCCAGATGTGATCGTTGAGATAATCGGGTTTGCATAAACGCGTATCCGCCGCGATGATGAGGGAAAGCGGATCGCCTGCCTGAAGTGACCAGTCGCGCATGGGTCTATTGTACGGTTAGATGTGCATGAGGTCAAAGGGTATAATTTAGTTCGATAGTTTGGTAGTTGGCTGGTTAGATAGTTCAATGTACGTCGAGGAAGACGATAACAAGGAGAAGAGAAGACGACATGGGAAAATATTTCGAGGAGTTTGGCGTTGGGCAAAAGATCGTTACGGGAAAAAGAACCATCGCTGAGGAAGACATCATGAAGTTCGCGGCATTGAGCGGCGACGACAATCGCATCCACACCGACCCGGAGTTTAGTAAGACCACGCCGTTCGGTAAACAGATCGTGCATGGGATTTTGGGTCTCGCTATCGCTTCTGGTTTGGCCTGGCAGACAGGCATCCTGGATGGCACGGTAATCGCCTTCCGCGAAATCACGGACTGGAAATTCGTCAAACCGGTGTTCATTGGTGATGTGGTGCAGGCCGAGATGAACGTGACTGAGACCAAGGCCTTGCCGCGTATCGGCGGGGGGTCGGTGGTAATTGCATTTGAACTGAGAAATCAAAATGGCGAGGTCTGTCACCGCGGAACATGGAACGTGCTCGTAGCGTCCAAGCCGAAGTGAGCTATAGATGCTGATCGCTTAGCCACTGGGCCACGGAGTTCACTGAGAAAAAGATTGATTTTCTGCGTATTGTCTGTGGCGAATGCATTAAGTGAATTTGTAAATTCTTTATCATGAACGAAGACACCCCCAAGCGATTTCGACGATTGATCAATTCTGAAGAAGAGACGCAGGCCGAGCCGCCCTCCCAGCCGCTTCCGCCGATGGAGCCGATTCCGTCGCGTCCCGCGCTGGACAAAGACAACATGCCCCTGCCCCGCCGCGTGGATGAGATTGACACAGGCGGGACGCGCGTCACGCCGGCGGCGTACGAGGTGAAGACCAATCGTCGTTACGCGAGCCAGGTTCCGGTCCCGCCCCGAAGCGGCGTGCCGAGTTTTGAATTCCATTCCATCAATTGGGGATGCCTCCTGCGCGGGTTGATCGTCCTTGTTTTCATTCTGGTGGCGGTTGGTTTATGTCTCGGTTCGTTGGCAGTGTATGAATATTATTCCATCGCCAGCTCGCTCCCGTCCATCAGTGACTTGCAAAACCGCGCCTCACAATTCGAGACCACGCGTATTCTGGATCGAAACGGCGACCTGCTTTACGAAATCCTCGACCCGAACGCGGGGCGACGCACCTATGTAACGCTCGATAAAATTTCTCCAGAACTTGTGGCGGCCACGATTGCGACCGAAGATAAAGATTACTACTCCCATCCCGGTTACGATGTATGGGCTATCATCCGCGCCATCTGGCAAAACTACACCAGCGGCGAGACGATTTCAGGCGCATCCACGATCACGCAACAACTGGCGCGCTCCATCCTTTTATCTCCCGATGAGCGCAATCAGCGCACGTACTTTCGCAAAGCGCGCGAGATCATTCTTGCGGCAGAAATTACGCGGCGTTATTCCAAAGATCAAATCCTCGAACTATATCTCAATGAAATTTATTACGGCAATCTTTCGTATGGAATCGAAGCCGCGGCGGAAACATACTTTGGAACGACTGCCGACAAATTGACTCTTTCGCAGGCTTCGTTTCTCGCGGGACTTCCTCAATCGCCCGCCGTTTACGATATTTATACTAACCGTGACGCAACCCTGACGCGCAACCAGCAAGTTTTGACGTTGATGTTGCAAGCGAGTTACGAACAAGGTTGCATCAAGGTCAGCAACAGCGACAAACCCGTCTGTGTTGACCCGGCCAATGCCGCGGCCGCGGCGGTTGAGATCCGCGATTACAACTTCCCGCCGCCGAACATTGACATGCGTTACCCGCACTGGGTCAATTATGTGCGTTCACAACTCGAATCCAATTATGACGCTCAGACCATTTATCGTTCGGGCTTTACGATTTACACCACGCTCGATCCCAATATGCAGGATTACGCCCAGCAACTTGTCGCCAGTCAGGTCGCCGCGCTGGCCGATAAAAACGCGACGGACGGCGCGCTGATTGCCATCCGCCCCTCAACAGGCGAGATCCTCGCCATGGTCGGCTCGGCAGACTTCAACAACACAGCCATTTCAGGTCAGGTCAACATGGCAGTCAGCGAGACGCGCCAACCGGGTTCTTCGATCAAGCCCATCAACTACGTCGCGGCGTTTGAAAAAGGCTGGACGCCCGCGACGTTGATTTGGGATGTGCCGTCTGAATTTCCTCCGTCGGGCGATCCGAACGATCCGCGGCCTCCGTACATCCCAAATAATTACGACAACAAATTCCACGGGCCAGTCACGGTTCGCACTGCGCTTTCAAACTCGTTCAACATTCCGGCGGTTAAAACTTTGCAATTCGTCGGCGTGTATGGCGACCATGGAATGATCGCCATGGCGCATCGTTTTGGAATCACCTCGCTCAATCGTGAGGACTATGGTCTCTCGCTCACCCTCGGCGGCGGCGATGTGAGTCTGTTGGAAATGGTCAGCGCGTATTCGGTCTTTGCGAATGGAGGCATCCGCGTCCCGCCTGTATCAATTCTTAAAGTCGTAGATCATCGAGGCAACATTGTCTATGAATATAAACCGCCGCAGGGCGAGCAAATCATTCGCCCCGAACACGCGTATTTGATCACTTCCATTCTTTCAGACAACGACGCGCGCTCATGGATGTTTGGCCCCAACTCTGTTTTGAACCTCCCATTCCCGGTCGCGGCCAAGACGGGGACCACAAATGATTTTCGCGACAACTGGACTCTCGGGTACACACCGGACCTCGCGGCGGGCGTCTGGGTCGGTAACGCGGACTACACTCCGATGGTCAACACCACCGGACTGACGGGCGCCGCGCCGATCTGGTCGCAGTTCATGCAGACCGCCGTCCCGTATGTGACGCAGGGAAACCCGAGTCCGTTCACTCGTCCCGCGGGAATCGTGGATAAAGTGATTTGTTCCGCTTCGGGCACGGAACCGTCGCAATGGTGCAAAAGCAAACGCACCGAAGTCTTCGCGTCTGATCAACCGCCTCTGCCTGCCGGCCAGGATTTGCGCCGCCAGGCAGTCATTGACACATGGACCGGCCTTGAAGCAAGCAATGCTTGTGATGATTTTACCGACACTGAGTTTGTGATCAACGTCACCGATCCATGGGCGCGCAAATGGTTCAACACCAAAGATGGCCGCAACTGGCTGGACGACAACAATTTTTCTGTTCCGCCTGTCTATGCCCCTGAGCGCGAGTGTAACAGCGGCGATCCGCGCCCCACACTGAAAATCAACGTGAATGATGGCGATGTTCTCTCTCAGAGCATCCTTACAATCACGGGCACTGCGGATGCAACGGGCGGATTTAAATCCTGGAAACTTGAGTTTAGTCTTGGAAGTCATCCCAACGCCTGGACAACTCTTGCTCAGGGCAATCAGCCCGTGAAAAATGATCTAATGTTCAACTGGGATTTATCGAACCTGCCAAGCGGTGATATTGCTTTGCATTTATATGTCACCGGCACGAATGGATATGCGGAGAAATTTGTTCATTTCACATTTGCGCCTCCGCCCCCACCGCCTCCCCCCCCAACGAATACGCCGGTGGCGATCATCCCAACGGACACACCGACCATCACACCTTTCCCAACCGAAACGCCAACGGAAACACCCACACCGTAGGAATAATATGCGCCTCGAAGATTTAAACTGGATGGATGTTGAAAAATATCTTCAACATGAAGATCGTTTGATGTTGGTGATCGGTGCGACGGAGCAACATGGTTATCTCAGCCTGTTGACAGACATCAAGATTCCGCTGGCGCTGGCCGATTCCGCCTCACAAGCGACCGGTGTGCTGGTCGCGCCACCTTTGAACTTCGGTTCATCTCCATATTTTCTCTCCTACCCCGGCACATTGAGTTTGCGCGTCAGCACCTTGATCGCGGCTGTGGAAGATATTGTCCGCTCCGCATATGGTCATGGCTTTCGGCGCGTTCTCATTATCAACGGCCATGGTGGGAATTCGCCAGCGCGCGGCCATTTGCACGAAGTCAATAACGATCTGCCCGATCTTAAACTCAACTGGTATGACTGGTGGCTGTCTCATTCCATTGAAGCAGTAGCTGTCAGGCATAACCTCAAGCCGAGTCACGCCAACTGGCTGGAGGCTTTTTCTTTCACTGTCGTTGGTGAAATGCCGGAAGAAAACAAGACCCCGCCCAGGGTCCCGCGCGCGATCGTGGATTCAAAAACTGCGCGCCAAGTCTACGGCGATGGGTCCTTTAGCGGGCCGTACCGCGTCAGCGACGAGGTCATGCACGAGATTTTTGCCGCGGCCCTCGAAGACATCCTTCAAATGTTAAAGTTCGATTAACCCGGCTCTTGACGTAAAGCCATCCGGCGCGTATAATCTTGCTCGTTGGATGTAAAAATCGAGCAAAACATCGCAAGCGCTTGAGGAGAAAAGCCTCGAAGCGCTTGCCTTTGTTTGTCTCTCGTACATGCCGACTACACGCTGTGCAGAGACACTCGCTCATATCTCGAATCTTTATGTGTGACGAGGAGAGAACCAGTGGAAACCAAAGGACTGACCGCACTCCGTATCAGCCTGGCATCGCCCCAAACGATCCTGTCGTGGTCGTACGGCGAAGTGCTAAAACCTGAAACCATTAACTACCGCCGTCTGCGGCCCGAAAAGGATGGGTTGTTTTGCGAGGCCATTTTCGGCCCCACCCGCGACTGGCAATGCTATTGCGGAAAATACAAGAACCCGCGCTATAAGGGAATCATCTGTGATAAATGCGGCGTGGAAGTAACGCGCGCCGCTGTTCGCCGCGAGCGTATGGGACATATCGCGCTGGCGACTCCTGTCGCGCATATCTGGTACACACGGCGCATCCCGTCTCAACTCGGAATGTTGCTCGATATTTCGCGTCGTAATTTGGACCGTGTGCTTTACTTCGCCCAATACATCGTTACCTACGTTGACGAAGAGGCCCGCAAGAAAGCCTTGCAGAGACTCGAGGATGAAATCTCCGTCTCCGAGCGCGAACAGGCCGCGGGAGTCAACGCCAAGATCGCCGAGATCAAGACTCGACGCGATCATAAACTGAACGAAATCAATCAAAAACGCTCGGCTCTCGAACAGGGCTACGACGAAGTCATCGCTGAACAACTCGATCCTGTCATCAAAGAGGGACAGAAGCTGGAGAAGACCCTGCAAGATCAAATGGGCCAGCTGGCCAAGAAGGCCATCGTCTTTGAGTTGACAGGTGAGAAGATTCTGGACGCGAACGATAAAGTCTCGAGCAAGCACATCAGTCAGGTGCAGAAAATCGTCCAGAAGAAACTCGAAGTGCTCGAGAACGAACTGAAAGACAAGCGCGCCAGGGAACTTGAAGAACTCAAGATTCAGGCCAGCAAAGTCAAAGCTGAAGCCGATATGCAGATGGAAGGCCTGCGCGCACAACTCGAAGATCAAACCTCTGCATCAGCCAACCAGTCCTCACGCCAGCGCGATGAGTTGATGGAACTGCGTCCGTTCACGTTCATCAGCGAAGTGCGCTACCGTGAACTCAAACAGCGCTGGGGTCAGGTCTTCCGCGCCGACATGGGCGCCGAGGCTTTTTACGATATCCTCGAACGCCTTGACCTCGATAAATTATCTGAAGAACTCTGGCATGAGGTGAAGACCACCAAGTCGAAGCAAAAGCGCAAAAAGGCGACCACTCGTCTCAAGGTCGTGGAGGCATTCCGTCGCTCGGGCAATCGCCCCGAGTGGATGATCCTGACCATTCTGCCGGTCATTCCGCCCGATCTGCGTCCGATGGTTCAACTGGATGGCGGCCGCTTTGCGACTTCCGACTTGAACGATCTGTATCGCCGTGTGATTAACCGCAACAACCGCTTGAAGAGATTGCTCGAACTCGGCGCGCCGGATGTCATCATCCGCAACGAGAAACGCATGTTGCAGGAAGCGGTTGACAGCCTCATTGATAACAGCCAGCGCGGCAAGGCGCTCTCGCGCCGCGGGCGCCGCGAACTCAAGTCCTTGAGTGACATGCTCAAAGGCAAGAAGGGACGCTTTCGCCGCAACCTGCTCGGCAAGCGCGTGGATTATTCCGGCCGCTCCGTGATCGTCGTCGGCCCGCAGTTGAAACTTTATCAATGCGGTTTGCCGAAGACCATGGCCTTGGAACTTTATCGTCCGTTTGTGATTGCGCGCCTCGTCCAGAACGGCTACGCCGCGAACGTCAAGGGCGCGCGCCGCTTGATCGAACGCAACCGCCCCGAGGTCTGGGAAGCGCTCGAGGATGTCATCAAAGATCGTCCCGTGCTCCTCAACCGTGCTCCGACTCTGCACCGTCTTGGCATTCAAGCTTTTGAACCAATCTTGATCGAAGGCTCGGCCATTCAATTACATCCTCTTGTCACCACCGCCTTCAACGCAGACTTTGATGGCGACCAGATGGCTGTGCACGTGCCTCTATCTCAAAAGGCCGTGACCGAAGCGCGCACACTGATGCTGGCTTCCAAAAATCTGTTGAAGCCCGCCGATGGCGAGCCAATCATCTCGCCGTCGAAAGATATGGTGCTCGGCGTTTATTATCTGACGATGCTGCACCAGCAGCCTCATAAGGGCGATGGACGCGCCTTTGCCGACATGGATGAAGTCGAACTTGCCTATCAACTTGATCAGGTTGACATTCATACTCGCATCAAACTGCGGGCAACGACCTGGTACAACGACAAAGGCGACCGACTGCCGCAAGCTGAAACGCGTCTCATCGAGACGACGGTGGGGCGCGTGCTCTTCAACCGCATCCTGCCTCCTGAAGTTCAGTTTACCAATGAAAAGCTGGATAAAGGCGGAGTCAAAGATTTGATTGCCGATGTGTACGAACTCTGTGGCCAGGAAAAGACCACAGATGTTGCGGACCGCATCAAGGCCATGGGCTTTGAATACGCCATGAAGTCTGGTACGACGCTGGCTGTGGCCGACATCTCCATCCCGTCTGAGCGCAAGGATATTATTTCCGAGGCCCAGAAGCAGGTCGAGGTTGTTGAGCGTGATTTCCGCCGTGGTTTGCTCACCGAACAGGAACAGAACGAGCGCGTCATCGAGATTTGGCAAAAGACCACCGACACAGTGGCTGACGCTGTCAGGAAGCACATGGACCCGGATGGCAACCTCTCCACAATGGCGAGTTCTGGCGCGACCAAAGGCGGCTTCTCAACGATTTCGCAGTTGGCCGGTATGCGCGGCCTTATGGCCGACCCCGCGGGCCGCATCATTCCGCTCCCCATTCGCTCCAACTTCCGCGAAGGCTTGACCGCGCTCGAATATTTCATTTCAACACACGGCGCGCGCAAAGGTCTGGCGGATACCGCTCTCCGCACGGCAGACGCGGGTTACCTCACCCGCCGCCTCGTAGACATCGCGCAGGATATCATTATCAATGAGCATGACTGCGAAACCAAAGAAGGCGTCTACATTCGCCGCAAGGATGATGTGGCCGGACAATCTTTGTCCAGCCGTTTGTATAGCCGCCTGCTCGCTGAGCGCGTGATTCATCCTCAGACCGGCGAAGTGATCGGCGAACGCGATGACGTGATTGATCACATCATGGCGCGTAAGATCGCGGCTTCCGGCATTGAAGAAGTCAAAGTCCGCTCACCCTTGACCTGTGAACTTCAGCATGGCATCTGCGCCAAATGCTACGGCCTTGACCTGGGTCGCGGCGATATGGTGGACCTCGGCGCGGCGGTTGGTATCGTGGCCGCTCAATCCATCGGCGAACCTGGCACGCAGTTGACCCTCCGCACGTTCCACACCGGTGGTGTGGCCGCTGGCGGCGCAGACATCACGACCGGTCTGCCGCGGGTGGAAGAACTCTTCGAAGCGCGCAAGCAGCCGAAAGGTGAAGCTGTCGTGGCGGAAATCAGCGGCGTTGTTCGCTTGATGATGTCCGAAAAATACGCGGACCTGCGCGAGGTCAAGATTGAACACGCGGAAATGGTCCACGATGAATACAACGTCCCCGAAGACTGGAAGTACATGGTCAAGGACGAAGGCGAAGTCAAAACGGGTGAAGTGCTGGCGACCAAAGACAAAGCCACCATCACTGCCCAACACGCGGGACGCGTGGCTGTGGATAAGAAAGAACACAAGATCATAGTCTCGTATGAACAGCGCGAAGAAAAAATCTACGAGATTCCCACTACAGCCCGCCTGCTCGTCAAGGACGGCGATCATGCCGAGGCTGGTCAAGCGTTGACCGAAGGCTCGCTCAATCCTCATCGCGTTCTGCGCATTCAAGGACGCGAAGCTGCCCAGATGTATCTGCTCAGTGAGATTCAAAAAGTGTATCGCTCGCAGGGCCAGAACATCCATGACAAACATTTCGAGGTCATCATCCGCAAGATGATGAGCAAAGTCTCGGTGAGCCGCCCTGGTGACAGCAAATACCTGCCGGGCGACACCGTGGACCGTCAGGAATTGCGCAAGCTGAACGAGCAGTTGCTCGCCGAAGGCAAACAACCCGCCAAGTTCCTTGAAACTTTGCTTGGCGTGACCAAGGCCTCGCTCTCAACCGACTCATTCCTCTCGGCCTCCTCCTTCCAGCACACCATCAAGGTGTTGGCGAGCGCGGCCATTGGCTCGACGACTGATCCGCTGTACGGCTTGAAGGAAAATGTGATCATTGGCAAACTGATCCCGGCGGGCACAGGTTTCACTCCTGGCCGCTTCAAAGCCGGGCCTACAGAGGGAACTTCCTCACAATGGACGGAAGTCAGCGAAACCGCTTCAGCCGATTAACAAACAAACAGAGACGCCCGCAAGAGCGTCTCTGTTTTTCATAGGCAACTGTAATCTGCCCGTCTTATTGTAGAGGCGTAACATGTTGCGCCTCTACAATTTGATCTTCTTCGGTGTTTGCGCGACGAAATCCTGAATCACTTCCAGGTTCGCCTCCGGCTTTACATCATCGGGCTTCCCTGTATTTCCCGTAAACTCAGCGGTAAACGTACTGCCTTGCGCGTGAAGCCGGTGCTCGCCCGTGCAGGTGTGACAATATCGAATGTCGCCGTCCCGCGTCTCGCGCGTGACCGTGATGATCGCTCCGCAAGTTGGGCAGGGCACGAGCGGAATCCCCTCGTCGCTGTGCGCGACGATGTGCGCCAATTGATCTTTTCGATTCAGCTCCTTCATTCCATTCACGATATTTGAATCGAAATGAGAACCCGCGTCCTGTTCGAGGCGCGCGAGCGCATCGCTGATCGGGAGACCCTTGTGGTAGGGGCGCTCGCTTGTCATGGCATCGAACGCATCGGTAATGGCGACCAGCCGCGAGGGAAGTGTGATGCGGTCTCCATCCAAACCAAACGGATACCCTTTTCCATCCAATCGTTCATGATGATGCAGAATCACATCCAATACCAATGAGGCCAGCGGATGCGCCTCGATTAATTCTCCGCCGATGGTCGGATGCGTTTTGAGCGTTTCGAACTCAGCCGCCTCCAGTCCGCTCTTTTTGCGCAGGATACTATCTGAAATTCCGACCTTGCCGAGGTCGTGCAAAAAGGCTGCGATGGCGGCTTGCGCGCTTTCATCGTTTGAAAGACCGAGTTGCTTCGCCAGCAATTTTGTAAATTGCGAAACGCGCCACACATGCCCGCCTGTGTATGTGTCACGCGCCTCGATCACATCGCCCATGATGAGCAGAGATTTGAGCAGTGCCTTGTCAACGTCAACATTCATGGCCGCATCCTCATCGAAAGATTATCAATAATACTGTCAGTATAATCAAAGCCAATGAAAAAGTCATCCCACCTGCAGGCTGTTTCCAAAAAACCGGAGGGACAGCCGACGCGCGGCAAGACCGCCTCGAATCGACTCCGCCGCGTGGATAATTTCATTCTGCTCTACGAGCCGTCGCTTCTCACGCGGACCGATGACCGGTTCGCCGATGCCCTGTTCGTTGACCTCGGCTACGGCTTCGACCCGCGCACCACGTTGGAGTCTGCGGCGCGCTTCCGGCGTCTGAATCCGAATCTCAAAATCCTCGGCGTGGAAATTGACAAGGAACGTGTCGAAGCGGCGCTTCCATTTGCCGATGAAAAAACGTTCTTTCGACTCGGCGGATTCAATTTGCCGCTGCTCGAAGGCGAGAGTGTTCGATTGATTCGTGCTTTCAATGTCTTGCGTCAGTACGAAGAAAAGGACTTCGCTCCCGCGTACGAACGGCTTGCTCACTACATCCTGCCCGGCGGCTTGATGATCGAGGGGACGTCGAATCCGTTTGGAAGTATTTGGGCGGCGAATGCAGCCAGAAAAATGGAAGATGGATCATGGAAAATGGAAGCATTGGTCTTCAGCACCAACTTTCGCTTGGGATTCGACGTGGAAGAGTTTCAAACAATTCTGCCGAAGAATTTAATTCATCGCGTCGTTCCCGGCGAAGCGATCTATGATTTCTTCGAGGCATGGAAGCGCGCCGCGGCGGAAACGGCCGCGGCCAAAGCGTATGGCGCGCGTCAGTGGTTTGGCGCGGCCGCCCAAAGTCTGGCGCGACGCGGGTACAAGGTCAATCTGCAGAAGAAGTGGTTGTCCAAGGGTTGGTTGATCTGGGAACGGGACTGATTAATTCGTTTATACTTCGTATTGTTATTTTTTGATTCCGAGAGATTCGATGAACGGTCAGGAAATTGTTCTGGTCGAGGAAGTCATCATTGCGTTGTTATTGATCGCATCTGCAGTGGCTGTAGGCGCGCGCCAGCTGCGCTTGCCCTATACAGTGGGGCTAGTGCTGATTGGCCTGGCGCTGACATTGGTAAGCCCGCAGCGCGTGGAACTCTCACCGCAAATCATCCTTGCTCTACTCGTTCCGCCATTGGTATTTGAGGCGGCTTTTCACATCCGTCTGGAAGATTTGCGGCGTGACCTGTGGTTGATTCTCTTACTGGCTGTGCCGGGCGTTATCCTCACCACACTGATGGTTGGCGGTCTGGTCTCGTGGGGAACCGGCTTGATATTGCCAGCGGCCCTCGTCTTCGGCGCGCTGATCGCCGCCACAGACCCGGTGGCTGTTGTGGCTTTGTTCCGCCGTCTCGGAGCGCCACGCCGGCTTCAGGTCTTGCTTGAAGGCGAAAGCTTGTTTAATGATGGGACGGCCATTGTGATGTTCGGCCTCATGCTGGACATCGCAATGAGCGGTCATTTCGACGCGGCCATCAGCGTGGCGAATTTTTTGAAGATCGCAGGGGGCGGTATCTTGATCGGTATTGCATCGGGGACGCTGATTTCGCAAGTCATTGGCCGTATTGAAGATCCGCTGGTGGAGACCACCCTCACAACCGTATTGGCTTTTGGGTCTTATCTGGTCGCTGAGTCATTGCATGTCAGCGGCGTATTGGCCGTGGTCGCGGCGGGAATTGTCAACGGCAACGTTGGACCGCGGGGCATGTCAGCCACGACCCGCGTGGTTGTTTTCAATTTCTGGGAATATGCGGCCTTCCTTGCCAACTCTCTGGTCTTCCTGCTCATCGGCCTGAGTATTGATCTGAGCGCCATCTTCCAGAACTGGCAGGCAATTGGCTGGGCAATCCTCGCTGTATTACTGGCGCGCGCCGTCAGCACGTATCTCTTCCCAGTCTTCGGCAATGCCATCCCCGCCAAGTGGAAACACGTGTTGTACTGGGGCGGTCTACGCGGCGCCATTACACTGGCATTGGCGCTCGGTCTGCCGGATACAGGCATCTTTGCCACGGAACGTCTTCATCTGCAGGCCATGGCCTTTGGCGTTGTGCTCTTTACGTTGCTCGTGCAGGGCTTTTCCATGGACTGGCTGATCAAACGACTGAAACTGGTGCAACGCTCACAGGTTCAGGAGGAATACGAGCGCAGACACGCGCGTTTTGTGGCAGGCCGCTCCGCGTACGATTATCTGCATCGTCGCAGTCAGGAGGGGCTGATCTCGGAACATATCTGGCAGAGAACAGCGCCCCTGCTTCAGCGCCAAAATGAACTGCTGGTGGATGCGATGAAGGAAATCATCTCATCTGACCCGGCAGTGGAAGCGGAGGAACTGGATACCATCCGGCGCGAGGCGTTACGTGCACAGCGCGCGGCCCTGATCGGTTTATTGAGAGACGGCGTGATTTCAGAGGAAACGTATTCGCAACTGGTCGGTGAAATAGATGCGGCGTTGACTGAGGAGAATCTGGCCTGGCCCGAACTCAGGCGCAGCGTCAACGCGCCGCATCATGCCATCTCGCGGTTGATGGTTGTGGTGATCCAGAAAAGGGATTTTGAAAACGCCATCGGTGCGTTGACCAAGCTCGGCTTTACCATTGCTCAATTGCCCAGCACTGGAGGTTTCGTGGATCACGCAAGTGTCACGTTGTTGATTGGTATGCCCGAAGGCCGCGAAGATGCCGCGGTGCGCGCCTTGAAGAACAGTTGCCGCCAGCGGGTAGAATATCTGTCGTCACCACTTCCAAACATTCCCGAAGCAGTCCTCGCTCCCACCAAAGTCACGGTAGGCGGAGCCACTATTTTTACTTTCGAGGTCGAATCCTACGATGAGTTCTGACGCGATGAAGTTGATTCTGGCGATTGTCCCCGATGGGGATAAAGAGCAGATTCTGGATGCATTGACAAAAGCCGGTTTCCAGGTGACGATGATCGCATCCACGGGCGGCTTCCTTCGGCGCGGCAAGGCTACCTTGTTGATGGGCGTCGAGAGGGAGAAAGTGCAGGATGCGATTCAATTGATCCGCGAAAACAGCACGCCCGCCATTGACCCTGAACTGAAACGGGCGGTCATCTTTGTTCTGAAAGTAGATCGGTTTGACAAGCTTTAGCATCTCGAAAGGATGATAGCAAAAGTCATGAACCATACGGCGGAAATATTTCTTGGGCTTTTCATCGTTTTCTTCGCCGCGCAGGTGGGAGCGGAAATCGCACAACGCCTGAAACTGCCGGCTGTGGTGGGCGAGATCACCGCAGGTTGTGTGGTGGGTGCATCGGTGCTGGGCTGGGTGAAAGTCAATGAACCGCTTGAAGTGTTGGCCGAGATTGGAGCGATCCTCCTGCTTTTCTCGGTGGGACTGGAAACGCGCCTCGATGATTTGACTCGCGTGGGGCGTTTGGCGGTTGTGGTCGGTTTGGGCGGTGTCCTCCTGCCGTTCGTGCTGGGAGCCGCATGGGGAATATTCAATGGATTCGATACTCCGAAAGCCCTGTTCATTGCCGCCTCCTTCGTAGCGACCTCGGCAGGGATTACGGCGCGTGTCCTCAAAGACATGGGTGTTCTGAACCAGACCGTTAGTCGTGTGATCCTCGGCGCGGCAGTCATTGACGATATCCTCGCCATGTTGCTGTTGGCCATCGTCACCGCTCTTCAGGGTGGAGAGGAAATCAATTTCATCAGCCTGTTTCTTGTCTTTATTCAGGCAGTTGCCTTTGTGGTTTTGATTGCGCTGGTAGGTTCGCGCTTTATGCGCCGCTCCTCCGCCTGGCTGGAAGTTCCCATCAACCCGCTTTCGCCACTGACCATTTTGCTGGCTCTGTGTTTGGGGCTGGCACTGGCCGCCGCTGTGCTGGGACTGGCCGCCATCATCGGTGCGTTTCTGGCAGGCATGGTGGCCGCGGAGACTCAACAACGGCACACGCTGGAAAAACAATTACAGCCAATCATGGCTTTCCTCGTTCCGTTCTTTTTCGTGGTGACCGGTGCGAAAGTCAATCTCGGAGATTTGGGCAGTCTCTCCGCGCTTGGCTCGCTGGCAGTTGTTACTCTGCTTGCCATCATTGGAAAACTGCTTGGAAGCGGTCTGGGCGCACTTCCACTCGGCAAGAAACCCGCGCTGATCGTGGGCACAGGCATGGTGCCGCGCGGCGAGGTGGGAATTATCATTGCCAGCCTCGGGCAGGAGGCCGGTATTTTCACGGGCACGACGTATGCCATCATCATTGCCATGTCTCTTTTGACCTCGGTCATCGCGCCGCCCGCGCTCGGCGCGCTGTTGGCCCGCGAGCCGCGCGAGCCAGAGGAGCCAGCAGATGAATGATAAAGATTTAACGCGAAGGCGCGGAGTCGCAAAGTTTTATAAATTGTAGCTTCGCGTTCTTCAGTCTTTGCGTTGAGTTTTTTTTATTTAACGGCAACCCGCTCACGGGTCCACGAAAGAAGCGGCCTTATAATTGAAGTGAGGAGTCCGAATGACCGATCCCAATCCTGAAATTGTCAACTTCCTGCGCGCTTATCCGTCCTATCCCACCACGCACAGCCTTGACGATCTGCGCGCCAGCGAATACGCGCGGCTCGACGCGGGCGAGCACATCTATCTCGATTACACCGGTGGCGGGTTGTATGCCGAAACGCAGGTGCGGCGTCATCATCAACTGTTGAGCGAGCAGGTCTTCGGCAATCCGCATTCCTCCAATCCATCCTCGCTGGCCGCCACGCATCTCGTGGAGCATGCCCGCGAATACGTGCTGAAATTTTTCAACGCCGACCCGAATGAATATGACGTGATCTTCACGGCCAATGCCAGCGGCGCGTTGAAACTGGTCGGCGAGTCATATCCGTTCGCAAAGGGCGGACATTATCTTTTGACCTTCGATAACCACAACTCGGTCAATGGGATTCGGGAATTCGCGCACGCGCGCGGCGCGGACGTGACCTACATCCCGGTGGCCCTGCCCGATATGCGCGTCGACGCCTCTTCCCTCGACGATTACTGGTCGCGCGGACAAAAGGGCGCGCACAATCTGTTTGCATATCCCGCCCAGTCGAACTTCTCCGGAGTTCAGCATCCGCTCGAATGGATTCAGCGCGCTCATGCCGCGGGCTGGGACGTCCTGCTCGACGCGGCGGCCTTCGTTCCCACGAACAAGCTCGATCTTTCAAAATTCAAACCCGATTTTGTTCCAATTTCATTTTATAAAATCTTCGGCTATCCCACTGGCCTCGGCGCGTTGATCGCGCGCAAGGAGGCGCTGGCAAAATTACATCGTCCGTGGTTCGCGGGCGGGACGATCACGGTCGCCTCGGTGCAGGGCGACAAATATTATCTGGCCGACGGTCACACCGCGTTCGAGGACGGCACACTCGATTATTTAGGCATCCCCGCGATTGAAATCGGACTCAAGCACATCGAATCAATTGGCTACGACGTAATTCACGAACGCGTCATGTGTCTCACCGGCTGGCTGTTGGACAATCTGACTCAAATGAAACACAGCAGGGGCGAGCCACTCGTCCGCATCTACGGGCCAACAAACACACAAGCGCGCGGCGGCGCGGTGACGGTCAACTTTTTCGATAAGGATGGCAGTCCGATTGACCATCGCTTCATCGAAAGCGAAGCCAACAAGGTCAACATCTCGCTTCGCACCGGTTGTTTTTGCAACCCGGGCGCGGGCGAGATCGCCCTCGGCATCTCGCGCGTCGAACTGGATGTGTGCTTCACACAACCCGGTCACGAGAACCGCCTGAGCCTGGACGACTTCCGTCTGTGTATTGACGGCAAGAACAGCGGCGCGGTGAGGATTTCCGTTGGCATGGTGACCAATTTCAACGACGTGCAGGCGTTTTTGAGTTTCGCGAGAGCGTTGTTGATGTAATGCAATTGAATGTGAGGAAAAATGGAAGAAAGAGCGCCGGAAACAAAAGATTTCTTTTTAAATATTCCACTGTACAAGAAATACTCGAAAGAATATGTTGGTGATGTTGAAAACTTTGACGAAAAACTTGACATGTATTGCCCGGGGTGCAAGCAAAACAGTATATTCAAGCGTATTGATGACACACCTAACAAGATAGCTGCGAGAGCTATCGGATTCCCTGGTGGTGGATTTTACGGCTCCCGAAGTGAAGAAGGAACCCGTGTATTTTTAACGAATTTTGAATGTACAAGAGATGAGGATCACAAGGCAATCTTTATCTTCAGGGCTGATGAAACTTTTATAAGCAAAATTGGCGAATATCCTTCAAAGATAGACAGAGAATATTTAGAGTTGAGGAAATATGAAAAATATTTGGGGTAATATTTTGGCGAATTCAAGACAGCCGTTTATCTCTATTATCATGGTTTGGGAATAGGCTCTTTCACGTATCTCCGCCGCGTTCTTGAGAAAGTTGTTGACGAAATAGCCATTCAAAAGTACGGGAAAGAGCCCAGCTGGGAACTAGAAACTTGGAAGAAAAGCAAGAAACGCTTCGAGTACATTCTCGACGACTTGTCAGAGATGTTGCCCGACTTCCTGAGAGGGAAGAAAGTATTATACGAGATACTCAGCAAAGGAATACATGAATTGAACGAGAATGAGTGTATAGAGCATTTTATAGAAGTCAGAGACGCCATTGAAGAAATATTGGACGACAAAATGCAACAAGAGCAAAAACAAGACAGACGAAATAAACTTGATGGAAAATTGACGGAAGTAAAATCAAAAATAGAAACAAAAACTTCTAACAGCTAAAGCTGGGGAAGGAGCCTCGTCAGAGCCGTGTCATGCTGAGGAGCCGCCCAAAGGGCGGCGACGAAGCATCTCGGGATTACAGAGCAAGTTCCGGTCAATGAGATTCTTCGGTCGCGAAGAACGCTCCCTCAGAATGACACACAGACAATGGTAGTGTTTATGAAATCTTACTATGTCTACATCATGACGAACAAATCAAAAACGCTCTACACTGGCGTTACCAACGACCTTGAGCGGCGGGTTTATGAACATAAGAACAAACTGGTCGCAGGCTTTACAAGGAAATACAACATCACGAAACTGGTTTATTATGAAGAAACGAACGATGTCCAGATTGCTCTTGCGCGAGAAAAGCAGATCAAAGGCTGGCTTCGCTCGAAGAAAGTTGCATTGATCGAGGGCGAAAATCCCGAATGGAAAGATTTGAGCCGCGAATGGTACGATTAGTAATACACTGCAAACGTGTCATTCTGAGGAGCCACGAAGTGGCGACGAAGAATCTCAACCATGACGAATGAGATCCTTCGGCCGCAAAGAATGCTCCCTCAGGATGACACGACGCGAAGAACGCCCCCTCAGAGTAACACACTACAAAGGACAAACATATGAACCTACAAGACATCCTCCTCATTTACGAATACAACTACTGGGCCGATCACCGTATCCTTACCGCCAGCGAAAAAGTAAGCGAGAAACAATTCCTGGCGCCCGCCAATTTTCCCTTTGGCGGCCTGCGTGGCACCCTCGTCCACATTTTGGATGCCGAATATGCCTGGCGCATGTTTTTACAAAACAATGACTGGTCCGCGCCGGAGTTGAAGCCGGAAGACTTTCCGACTCTGGCTTCGATTCAGGAACGTTGGCAGAGTGAAGAAAAGGAGTTTCGCGCCTATCTTGCCAGCCTCAATGATGAAGCCATGGATGTTCATCGGCACTACGACACCCCCGAAGGCAATCATCGCGACCGCATCCAATGGCATTGTCTCTTGCACGTGGTCAATCACGGGACACAACATCGCAGTGAGGCCGCGGCCATCCTCACCGATCTCGGTTCTTCGCCCGGCGATCTGGATTTCACCGTCTTCCTCAACTCGCTCAAAAAATCATGAACAGCCAGACCCGCGCCAACATCAAACCCGGCATGACGGTGCTGATCGTCCTGAAACAGGATCAGCCCACTGGCAAATTGACGAAAGGCATCGTCAAAGACATCCTGACCAAATCGCCGACGCATCCGCACGGCATCAAGGTCCGTTTGACGAACGGTCAGGTGGGACGCGTGAAAGAGATTGTGGAATAATCCCATGCCGATTCTGACTCCACAACAAGCACTGCTGATTGGCTTCATCGTCGCGCCGATTTTGTTTGGATTGAGCGCCTATTTCACGCGTGCAAACAAGAAGCGTATCCTCGCGGGCCTTATGGCGGGGCTGGCTTTTGGACTTTCGAATCTGCTTTGGGACCAAGCCGCGTTTCGACTTGGCTGGTGGAGTTATCCCGCGTTTCAAAAGAACAACTGGTGGCCGCTTCTTTATCTGCCATCCGGCCTCGTCGCGGGCGGCGCGTTTGGTCTGATTGGTTGGCGCGTGACACGGCGCTGGGGTATAAAAGGTTTTGTTCTTTTTATTTTGATTTGGTCTGCATGGGGAATCATTCATGACTTTGGCGGAGGCGCCGCATTCCAATCCAGCAACTTAATGTCGTTCGCGCCCGGACCCGTGCCGGTCCTCGCGGATGGACTTTTGTACGCGTCCTGTCAACTGGCCGCGCAAGGAGTCCTGCGTCTCATGGCCGGTCCTGCCGCGGCGGATGATTTCCGAAAATAATCATCAAAGTGAATCGACATGAGTGAACTTGAATTCCGCTTCGCCTTCTTTGTCTTTAGCCTTTCACTGCTCGGATATTTAAGCGGCTCGCTCCCGTTTTCGATTTGGATCACGCGATTGTTTAAAGGCGTGGACGTTCGCGACGCGGGTTCAGGTCACGCTACGACGACCAACACGATTCGTCAGGCCGGATTTTGGCCGGGCGCACTGGTTTTCGTTTTGGATGTGGCGAAAGGCTTTCTCCCGGTCTGGCTTGCGATGAAGTTTGCTCCCGCACCGTGGATCGTTCCGCTGACCGCCGCGTGCGCGGTGATGGGTCACTGCTGGCCGCTCTTCGCTCAATTCCGCGGCGGGATGGGGCTGGCTACCGGGGGCGGCGGATTGCTGGCAGTCAATCCACTTTCGTTTCTAATCGGCGCGGCGATTTTGATTTTCTTTGTGCTTGTTATCCATCACGGGGCGCGCGCCAGCGTCTTCACCGGCATTGCCATTGGTCCGGCCCTGTGGGCACTCAGCCTGCGCGGCATGGAATTCTGGATTGCCGTCGCGGTTGGGCTTGTCATCGTATACCGCTTCCTGATGGACTGGAACCGCAAGTATCGCGAGCTCTGGCTCGACCGTGATAAATCCAACTAAGAACGTCTCATACTTTTGGGGGTTTGATAATGTGCATGTCTGCCGCGTATACTCCGCCAATCTGTTTGTAAACAACCTTATCCGTTCATTCGAGGGCCAGCCATGAAATTGTCTGAATTCAAAAAAGAGTTTCATCCGAACATTCTTCTGCCCAGTCTCACAGCGGGACTGATCGCTACCATCGTCACCATCAGCCTTGAGATTTCACTCGCCGCGCTGGTCTTTTCCGGCGACCTGAGTCCATTTCTCGCGGGCGGAGTCGGTCTGATGTTGTTCGGCGCGTTCGCGATGGGCATCGTCATCTCGCTGACCACTTCCTTGCCGGGCATCGTCGGAGTCCCGCAAGATACGCCCGCCGCGATTTTGGCGCTGGTTGCCGCGGGAATTGCCCTCGCCATGAAATCCGCCGCGCCGCAATCCATTTATATGACTGTGCTGGCGGCCATCGCGTTGACGTCTCTGCTTACCGCCATTTTCTTCCTGCTCCTCGGATGGTTCAAAGCCGCCAGTTTTGTGCGTTACATTCCGTATCCGGTCATCGGCGGATTTTTAGCGGGCACCGGCTGGCTCCTCGCCAAAGGCGCGCTGGGTGTAATGACAGATTTGCAACTCACATCCTCCAATTTATCTCTGATGCTGAGCGCGGATAAACTCATCGTCTGGGTCTCCGGCACGATCTTTGCTGTGACGCTTTTGCTGGTTCTGCGCCGATATTCTCATTTCCTCATCACGCCCGGCGCGTTGATTCTCGCCACGGCCTTGTTTTATGGCTATCTCTTTGTTGCACACATCCCCATCGCGGACGCCTCCGCGCGCGGCTGGATGCTTGGACCATTTCCATCGGGCGGTTTGTATCAACCGCTGACCCCCGCCGCGCTCGGCCAGGTCAATTGGAGTGTGATCTTTCAACACATTGACAAGATCGCCACCATTCTCGTTTTGAGTGTGGTCTCGCTTTTGCTCAACGCCAGTGCTTTGGAGATCACAGTCAAACAAGATATTGATTTGAATCGCGAACTCCTCACCGCGGGTTTTGCCAACCTCGCAGGCGGACTCGGTGGAAGCCCGGTCGGGTATCAAACGCTTGGGATGTCCGCGCTCGCCCACCGTCTGGGCGCGAAGAGCCGGCTTGTCAATCTGATCTCCGCGTTATTATGCGGCGCGGCACTCTTCTTCGGCGCGTCGCTCATTTCCTATTTTCCAAAACCGGTGCTTGGCGGCATGTTATTGTTCCTCGGCCTTTCGTTCATGGTCGAGTGGCTGGTAGATGCGCGCCGCTTCCTGCCGATGACGGATTATTTGCTGGTCTGGATCATTCTCGCCATCATCGCCACCATCGGTTTCCTCGAGGGCATCGCGGCAGGCATCTTCATCGCCGCCATTATCTTCGTGATCACCTACAGCCGCGTCAATGTCATCAAAAACACGCTGACCGGCGAGGTGTATCACAGCAAAGTGGACCGCCCCAAAGTCCATCGCGATCTGCTCACTCAAAAGGGCGCGCAGATTTACATCCTGCGTTTGCAAGGTTTCATTTTCTTTGGAACCATTCAAACGATTTTGGAGCGGATTCGCGAACGCATCAGCCAGAAAAATTTGCCGACTCTGCGCTTCATCATCCTTGACTTTCAGCGGGTCACACGCCTCGACTCGTCCGCGGTCTTCGGCATCACGCGCCTGAAACAACTGACGCAGGCCAACAACATTCTCATGGTCTGGACTCAAGTCACGGATCAGATTCGTCATCAACTCGAAAAAGGCGGCCTCGTGGATGAGACCGATGACTCGTTCATCATCCTGCCCAGCCTCGATCACGGCGTGGAATGGTGCGAGAACAAGATCCTGGCCGAGCAGGGCATCACCGACCTGACCGGATTCATCGAGCGCATGGAAGGTCAACTCAAGCGCGCCTTCCCCGGACTTCAAGCGGTTGATCGTTTGATGAAATATCTCGAACGCAAAGAAGTGAAGGAGGGCGAGTATTTGATGCGCGAAGGCGACCCGCCGACAGAAATGTATTTCATCGAAGCCGGGCTGGTCACGGCGCAACTCAAATTCCCCGATGGACAGATTTTGCGCCTGCGGACCATCCGCGGCGGCGCGACGGTGGGCGAGATGGGATTGTATCTGGATGCCAAACGCACCGCGGATGTGATCGCGGCGCGCACCAGCGCTGTCTATCGCTTGTCTGCGGATTCGTTGAAGGCCATGCGCGAACAAGACCCCGAAGTGGCCGCGCTCCTGCACGAATGGATCGCGCGCCTTCTGGCCGAGCGCCTCGCCGATAACAATCGCACCATCGAAGCGTTGATGGATTAAAAAGCTCGTTCCGACTCGGAGAGTCGGAACGAGTAAGGTTTTGAAGATATTAGTGCGAAGGTGTGGGTGTACCAACCATAATCGTCATGTTACTCTGCGGATCTACATGAATCACATTGCCGTTTTCAAAGAATTCCAGCTTTCCATCATTACTCCAGCCTTGAAACCAGAGGGTAAAGATTCTGTATTCTCTTATCACCTTTTGCTTCATGGTTGAGAGATTCAAGTAGATGGTTTGCACTACCTGATCACTTGTTTCAGTCTGAAATGCAATTTCGTCACCCGTGGGCGACCAGTAGATATCGCCCACTCTAGCATAATGCTTTGAATCGAAGATGACGTAGGCGGTCTTCTCTTTACCAGAGGCGAGGTCACGAACATAAATAATGCTCGGATCATCCTGCTCACGGGTATAGGCGATTTGTGTTTCATCGGGCGAAAAAGCAAATGCTACGAAGCCTTCCGCTTCTATGACCCTTTGGATGTTGCCAGTTATCACATTGATCCGTTGTAAGTTATATCCATCCCACCAAAATGCCATGTCGCCACCGTCGGGGCCGAAAATATAATAGAAATACAAATATTGACTGTCGCTTGACCATCCATAAATACTGAGAGACGGATGCGGTATTGTCATCGAGATTTCGCCTTGATAGGGAATCGACCACAACGGCAAACCTTGCTTGTCGAGGATTTTTATGACTTGTTTCGCCTTCGCCGGATGACTGTAGGCATTATCAAATTCTGCAATGAATTCTCCATTGGGTGAATACAGAATTTGGTCGGGCGGTTTGATTGCGGCGGTGGGCGTTTCTGCAAATGCAGAGTTTTCTGTCACTGTAGGAGTGACAGCCAATGATGCCACAATTGCTGTGGTCGAGCTTGGTGTGTAGGTCACAACCGGCACGGCAGTTCTTGGAATACAAGCGGCGGCCAAAAGAACAATTAGGGATAATGCCAATAAGTTTTTATGCAAGTAATGCCCTCTGCCATCCACCATAATCTAGTTGCGTCAACTCGCTTATTCCCCAAACAAACTATCCAGAATGCCCCTCTTCTTTTGCGTCTGCGGTTCAGGGATTCCCTCTTTGGGGACACCGATCAACACCACCGTGATGTTATCGTGGCCGCCGCGCTCGTTGGCCTGCGCCACCAGATCCTCCGCGGCGGACTTCAACAGACTGCGCGTCGTGATCACGCGCTGGATTTCATCGTCCCACACCAGATCGGTCAGGCCGTCACTGCATAGCAATAAAATGTCGCCGGGCAGAAGTTGCGTGCCCTGATTTTGTTTGGCTTGTTCGTTATCTTCTTCACCGTTTAGCCGCAGACGGAAATCCACTTGCGGCAGTTCGACCGAACCGAGGTGGCGGCGAATCACATGAACATTGGGATGATCGCGCGCCTGCTCTGGCTGGATGATGCCCTTCTCGATCGCTTCCTGGACCCAGGTGTGGTCCACCGTTAAACGACGAATCTTCCCATTTCGAACCAGATAGATGCGCGAGTCGCCGACATAGGCCGTGTAAAGTTTGCGTTCTTCGATCCACACGCAGGCACAAGTCGCGCCCATGCCTTGTTGGTCCGCTTTGCTGGCCGAACGCGAGGCGATGGCTTGGCTGGCGGAGTGGATCGCATCCTCCATAATGGTCGGCGGCGACTTCCCATTGCTCTCTGAGATTGTTTCAATGATGTAATTGACGGCTAATTCCGCGGCCACTTCACCGGCGCGATGCCCCCCGATGCCGTCGGACACGACGGCAAATACGACGGGTTTGTTTTCATCGTTCACATACGATGAGACCGCGTAGCGATCTTCGTTGTTCTTGCCGACCATCCCCGCGTGGCTCAACGCCGCGACGTTAAGATGATGGCGCTGGGAACGATTCATTCAGCAGGATTCTCTTTGTTGATTTTGGGTTCCGCCTGTGCGGGCGGATTCTTCAACTCAAAGCGGAAGGCTAACTGCCCGAAGTGTACCACGTCCCCATGCTGGAGGAGACGGCTTTCTTTTCCGATAGGCTCGAAATTGACCCACGTCCCGGCGATGGTTCCGGCATCGGCCAAAAGATAATTTCCATCTTCATTTTGAGTCAGCCGCGCGTGACGCGGCGCGAGCGACGGATCATCGAGCACATACGTGGATTGGACCGGGTCTGAGCCGAAGGTGATTTCTTTTTCGCCGAGGGGAATTGGTTTAACGGGAGCCGCTTGAAGGTCCGCTGTGAGGCGCTGTAAATAGGCGGGCGCCTCGACCCGTCGCCTCGTCGTTGCTTTTGCGGTGGCGGAACGTCCACCTTTTGTCGTCTTCTCCGCCACCGGCGCTTCCACAACCGCGATCACAGGTTGAGTCAACGGGTCACCTTGTGCCTGTTGCGCGGCGCGGCGGCGCGCAAATGTATTGCGCAGACTTCCCATGAAAAGAATCAGCAGTAAGGCCAGGCCGGCAAAACTCACCGCGCCGATGGTGATGTATTGGCGATAGCGCGCAAAGAAAGCGGCCGCGCCGCGCGGCGGTTGAATGACCGTGACCGTGACCGGAATCTCCATGCTGGTCTTGCTCAGGCCCATCACATCCACGGCTTCGACGAGAATCTTATGGTCGCCGCTCAGGTTGTAATTGCTAAGGTCCCATGTGAATGTATCGAAGGGCGCGGTCTTGTTCTCGGCGACGATCTGCCCATCCACGTAAAGCGTGGTGCTGACCAGATCGCGCTTGTGTCCATCGGGGAATTCAACGATGATGTTGATTTCCTGCGCGGCAGGCACGAGCACTTTGTCGTTGTACGGATCGTCTTCCGGCGCATGACGCACGATTTGCAGAGGCGGCGAAACGAAGATCGGGTTGGGCGGCTGGATATCAATATTGAAAGTTTGCTCGTTGGATTTGATTTCGCCGACCGGGCTTTTGATGTCCACGCTGAATGTATGCGAGCCGCCGCTTACAACCGCCGAGTTGTATTTGACAGAATACATTCTTCGCAATGGCGCGAAGTAAGAATCGGGATTGGGATATTGCACTGAGTTGGCTGTCGCAGAAAAAAACTCGCCGCCGGTCTGCGAAGCCAGCATGTTGAAGGACGCCGCGCTGGTAGTGGCCGCATATAAATCCGTGTCCACAAACCAGACGAAAACATGCACGCGATTTTGGACGGCGCGCTCGATCAGCGAAGCCATGAGCGAATCAATGTTCGGGTCGTCCATGTGCGGAGTGATGAACAAAATGGCGCGCTTCATGCCGACGCGCGGCGTTGGGATGGAGACCGTGTCAATCGCGATGGATAACGATTGCAGGTTGGGAGTTGTAGCGCGGAAATCCGGCTGGAAAGAGTTCAGGCTCACCAGCCAGTCTTTGGCGCTGGCATGTGAGATGATTGGCCCGGCAATCGTCACGAGACTCAAATCATCGGGCGTGTCCGCGGGCAAAGCCTGCGCCCAGGCATTGAGCGTTTGCACGATCCGCTGAAAGCGTGTGATGCCCTGACTGTCGCGCGTGCCGAGCGAGGGTCCGGGATTGACCGCCACTACGATTTGCGCGGGGACAGTCATCTCGTTCAATTCCTGGACCGGGAGCGGCTGGCCGTCTTCGAGCGCGGCCAGGTCCCCGGGTTTGAGTCCGCTCACGAAACGGCCCGAGCCGTCCCACACATCCAAAAACGCGGAGATGGTTGGGAAGCCCGAGGCGTCCGCGGGATAAAGATCCGCGCGGGCTTGTCCCTGAGCGCGCGCAGATAAGCCCCATCCGCAGAGCAGGCTTAGGCCAAGTAGAGCAAAAAATATTTTACGCATTCACAGGTAAAGCAATAGGCGTTTGGTCGTTCTGTTTTGGCTTTGTGAGGCGAAGATACGTGAGAGTCCAAACAGACTCAAGATAAGCCATCAAGATTCCGTTGGCGATCCATGCGACGGGTACGTAAGCAAGGATAATACATAAGACGGCGATCAGCCACGGCACAAACGAGGAGTCAGCGCCGTTTACATTCGACAGAAAAACGATCATCACCGGAACCAGGATGATCAACAATGGCAGGGCGATCACGATGCTGGCTATAAAACCGATGGCCGCCTGAATGAGCCAGATGATAAGAATCGGGCCGATGTTCGAGGTAAATACATTCCATCCGCGCCTTAACCCATCCAGAATTGACAAGTTCTCGATCACAATGGCGCGTTCAGCCTGTCTTGAAACAAGTCCGATCAGGATGGCAAGCAGGAGAATCACACACAACAACCCGCAGAGAACGGAAATGAAAAGCAGGAAAGCGGATACATCAGGTCTATTGCCTGCCAGTGGAACGAGAGAGAAGACGAAACCGGCGGCGATCGCGAGGGCGACGACAAAAAACGGCAAACCGATCAGAACCGAAAGCCAGAAGATGCGCCAGAAATAAGGCAGGCTTCCTTTCCATAATTCACCAAAGGTCAATTTCTCCGCGCCGGCATCTGCTTCCGTCGCGCCTTTGATCAGGCCGATTCGGCCTATTGCCACAAAGAAGACTTGCACCAGCACCGCGACGCAAATCAAACCGATGACCGCCGCGATAAATTTCCAGATGAACGCTGGATCATTGAAGAGAAGTTCCAGGCGATGCAATGCTAATTGAATCTCCGGCGGCAGGCTGGGCGATGGCCCTGAGGCTCCGTTGCCGGTCCCAAAGGAATTATTGAAGTTGAAGTTCCCGCCGCGGCTCGTGCCGCACCCCGCGAAAAAACCAAAGATCCAAAGCACTTTGAACTTCCATACGATCTTCCACGATTTGCTGAGAATTTCACCGTAATCCATATTACCTTCCTTATTCCCACTCGATTGTGGCGGGCGGTTTGCTCGTAATATCATACACGACGCGATTGATTCCGTCCACCTCGTTCACGATGCGGTTGGCCACGCGCGCCAAAAGGTCATTCGGCAGACGCGCCCAATCCGCGGTCATGAAATCTTCGGTTGTAACCGCGCGAATTGCCGCGGCTTCCTGATACGTGCGCTGGTCGCCCATCACGCCCACTGATTTGACGGGCAGTAAAACCACGAAGGCCTGCGAAACTTGCGCGCCTTTTCCCAAAAACCCCGCGTTGGATAATTCCTCCTGCAGGATCGCGTCCGCGGCGCGCAGACGGGACACGCGCTCGCGCGTCACTTCGCCGAGACAGCGCACGGTCAGTCCGGGACCCGGGAACGGCTGCCGCCAAACCATTGCTTCCGGCAATCCGAGGGCTTCACCGACCGCGCGCACTTCATCCTTGAACAAATATCTCAGCGGCTCGACCAACTCGAATTGCATGTCGTCTGGCAATCCGCCCACGTTGTGATGCGTTTTGATTCGTTCGGCTTTGTTGCGATCCGGCGCGGATGACTCGACCACGTCCGGGTAAATTGTGCCCTGCACCAAAAATTTTAGATGGCCAATTTCTTTTGCCTGCTTTTCGAACAAACGAATGAATTTTTCGCCGACAATTTTTCGTTTCTGCTCGGGGTCTGTCACGCCTTTCAACGCGCCAAGAAACTCATCGCTGGCATCCACCGCGATCAACTCGGCGTGCATTTTTTCGCGGAACGTGGCGGCAACTTGCTCGCCCTCGCCTTTGCGCAGTAAGCCTGTGTCCACAAACACGGCCACGAGTTGATCGCCGATGGCTTTGTGCACCAACGCGGCCGCGACCGATGAATCCACGCCGCCGCTGACCGCCGCCAGCACGCGCTCTTTGCCAACTTGTTTTTGGATGCGCGCCACCGCATCTTCGATGATGGAATCCGGAGTCCATTCAGGCTTCGCGCCGCATATGTCAATCGCGAAATGCTTCAACAGTTGAGAGCCATTTGGCGTGTGATGCACCTCGGGATGGAACTGCACGCCGAAATACTTGCGTTGAAAATCGCCCATCGCCGCGAAGGGACTGTTCCCACTTTTTGCCAGTGCCACGAACCCCGCTGGCATTTTGGTGATGCGGTCCCCGTGCGACATCCACACTTTGGAGATCACATCCAGCATCGTCCCCGGAATCAGCGGCTGGATTTCCGCCGGGCCATATTCGCGTTGCGCGGATGGGTCCACTTGCCCGCCGAGAGAATGAGTCAATGCCTGCATCCCATAGCAAATGCCGAGGATGGGCAAACCTGAATCAAAAATGTATTTCTGAATGAATGGAGCATTTGGCTCGTAGACCGATTTCGGGCCGCCAGAGAGGATGAAGCCTTTGGGTTTGATGGCAAGCACGGTTTCCGCGGGCGCGTCCCATGGAAACAATTCGCAATACACCTGCGCCTCACGCACGCGCCGAGCGATGATCTGCGCGTATTGGGAGCCGAAATCGAGGATGGCGATAGAATCAGTCATCAGTGGTCAGTATCCAGCAAGGAGTCAGCGGAATTCGAGGTTTCAGAAATAAGATGAAAATGCAACTGTGGAAAATCCTGATAATCGCCGCCATTGACAATCAGACGATAGGCGGGTAAATGAAATTCCTTGACCAGTGATTGAACTGTGAAAAATAAATCTTTGAGAAAGGCTGAGTCGTTTGAATCAAACTCGGCCAACGTGCCGACGGCTTTCTTCGGCATGATCAGCACATGAAAAGAATACGAAGGCTTGGGATGATGAAAGGCAATCAACGTTTGCGTCTCGCGCAGGCGATCAACGGGAAGCAAGAAACTCATTTTAGAAAATATCCAACCAGTCAACGCCCGGCCCAATTTTGTATTCGCGAACCACACCAACAGTCTAAACACCGGTCACTGATTGCTGATCACTGAAACACGATCTTCCCGCCGTCCATGGAAGCGATGCAAGCCAGCGACTCGACCGGCACGCCCAGCGGCTTGAGCGCTTCGCGTCCGCCCTCGAAGATTTTCTCGATCAACGCGCCGATGCCGACCACCTTTGCGCCCGCCGCTTCTGCAAGACGGACGAGGCCGAGAATTGTCGCGCCGGAGGCGAGGAAGTCGTCAATGATGAGAACGTTCTCACCGTTGGCGAGATATTCGGGCGAGACGATCAATTCCACGGTGCGGCCTTTCGTGTGCGACGGCGCGAGGGTCAGGTAAACCTGGTCCGGCATGGTGATAGGCTTGGTTTTTCGCGCGTACACGACCGGAAGTCCGAGATGAAGCGCCGTTGTCAGCGCGGGAGCAATGCCCGAGATTTCCGCGGTCAGCACTTTGGTGGCGCCGAGTTTTGCGAAGCGTCGCGCGAATTCCTTGCCACATTCATCCATCAGCCGCGCATCCACCTGATGATTGACGAAACTATCCACTTTCAAAATTCCATTGCCGAGAATTTGACCGTCGCGTTGAATTCGATCTTTGAGTTCTTTCACACCTGCCTCCGAAAAATTTTTAGTCTAGACATATGTGTGCTATTTTACCACTCGCAATTGTTCATGATTGAGCCTGCTGACAGATAAGCGGTCGCTTAATGCCCATTTTTATCCTGTGTTAGAATCTTTGCGTGACTGAACGGACTTCAATACTGCTGGCATCCAACTCACCGCGCCGCAGAGAATTGATTGCACTTGGGAACTGGATGTTCAGCGTGGCCGTCTCAGACGTGGACGAGAGTCAGCGCGCGGGCGAAACGCCGGATCAATATGTGCTCAGGCTGGCAGAAGAAAAAGCCCGCGCTGTTTTGTCGAAAGCCCGTCTGCATCACATCATCCTCGCGGCGGACACTGCGGTCGTGGACAAAGGAATAATCCTCGGCAAGCCGAGGGATATGGCCGATGCCGCAGAAGTGTTGAAGAGTCTGCGCGGACATACACATCAGGTCTACACCGGGTTGGCCGTTTTCAAAGTGAACGATGGGCAACTGCTGACGGATCTCTGTGTGACCAATGTCCCGATGCGGAACTACAGCGACGATGAGATCGAGGCTTACGTTCAGACTGGCGATCCGCTCGATAAAGCCGGCGCGTACGCCATTCAACATTCCGACTTTCAACCCGTCGAAAACATGAGCGGGTGTTACGCCTCGGTGATGGGACTTCCTCTTTGTCATTTGGTGCGCATTTTCGCAAAGATGGGTGTTGGGTCCGATGAGAACGTCCCTCAAAATTGCCAAACTCATCTGCAGTATCACTGCCCTGTCTCGTCTGCCATTTTGCGCGGCGAGCAGGTTGGATAAAAAAGGAAACGAATGAAACCTATCCGCTGGCTTCAATTGATTCTTCTGCTGTTTTTGCTGGCCGCCTGTACGCCGAATTCCAATCATGGCACACCGCAACCGGGATGTTTGTTTTGCCCATCTCCCACTCTGCCGCCTCCGCCTGTTACCATAGTTTCCGCGCCGGATGCGAAAACGCCGATGCAATACTTCCTGGATGCGCTCAAGAAAAACGATTTCGCCTCCATGTATGCCTTGTTATCGAAAGACAGCCAAGCCAAGATCACACAAGACGAATTTGCCAAGACCTACAATGACGCGCTCAACACCATGAGCGCGGGCAGTCTGGATTACGAAGTCCACTCTCAAATCCTTCACCCAAATGATGCGCAGGTCGGCTTCAGCATTACATATCACACTGCATTGGTCGGTGACATTCAGCGTGAGATGTTGGCGAACTTCGTGATCGAAAACGGAGGATGGCGCCTCAAATGGGACCCGAGTCTGATTCTGCCCGAATTGACCAACGGCAACGTCCTGAAGATGGACTACCAGATCCCGTCCCGCGGCGACATCTACGACCGCAACAGCCAGCCCCTCGTCAAACAATCCACGGCCTACGCGCTGGGTGTGGTTCCGGGCGAAATGGGAGGAAAATCCGGTGACCTGCTCGTTTCAGAACTCTCGAAACTTTGCAACATCAGTCAGGATGACATTTGGAAATCCATTAATTCTGCCGCGCCGGATTGGTATGTGGCGATGTGCGAGGCCTCGCCGGATGAAATCAAGGGTGTTTTGGACTTGAACATTTCCGGTTTGCGATACACACAATACGATACGCGCTATTATGTTGACCAGGGCCTTGCCCCTCAGGTCTTGGGATATATGCAATTGATTCCCAAAGAAGAAATAGATCAGTATCGCCGTCAGGGTTATCAAGGCAGTGAGACGGTCGGCAGAGCAGGCGTGGAATACGCTATGGAATCGTACTTGGCTGGTAAACACGGAGGCACGTTGTATGTGGTTGACCCCAACGGCCAGCCTGTTGCCAAACTTGGTTCGAGCAATCCGCAACCCGCCGACTCGGTCTATTTGACGATTGACAGCAACCTTCAATACTATGCACAAAAAGCGCTCACCGGCTTGAAAGGCGCGGTGGTGGTGATCGAACGCGATACAGGCCGCGTGCTGGCCATGGCCTCCTCCCCAGGGTATGATCCGAACCTGTTCGATCCCAATAACTTCAATAACGGCTATTTGCTCAATGATGTGATCAATAATCCAGATCATCCGCTTTTCAACCGCGCCACGCAGGGCGCTGTTCCGCTTGGGTCCGTTTTCAAAACCATTACTTTTTCCGCGGCGCTGGAGAGCGGACTCTATCTGCCCCAGACCACCTATGATTGCCAATACGATTTCAATGAACTTGTGCCCTTCGGCGGACCCGTTCTTCACGACTGGACTTGGCAACACTGCCAGGATAGGTTGGCAATCGATCCTACTTTCAACTGTAGTGCCTTCACATCTACAAAGCCATCCGGTCTGTTGACTTTGCAGGAAGGCCTGATGCGCTCCTGCGATCCATACTTCTGGCACATCGGTTTGGATTTGTATAACAACAACCGCGCCGGCGATATTGCGGCCATGGCGCAGGAATTTGGCCTCGCTACCAAGACCGGCATTGTCGGCCTTGATCCCTCCGAGGAAGCGGCGGGCGCCATCACAGTCCCGAGCGAACCGATTGCCGCCACCAATCAGGCCATCGGTCAGGGTGACATGGGTGTGACTCCGCTTCAAGTGGCGCGTTTCATTGCGGCCATCGGCAACGGCGGGACCCTCTACCGGCCTCAACTTATCGAGAAGATCCAACCCGTCAACGGCGACGCGATCAACCTCTTCAAACCCGAGGCGGCAGGGACTTTGCCTCTGCGCCCGGATAATCTCAAGGCTTTGCAGGATGCGATGTGGATGGTGGTGAATGATTCGCGCGGCACGGCCAATTTCCGTTTGCGCGGGTTGAATGTGCCTGTTGCCGGAAAGACAGGTACCGCCGAGACCTGCCCGGGTTGTAAACCCTATGCCTGGTTTGCAGGCTACACATTGGCGAACGAACAGGACACTGGATTGTCCAACATCGCCATTGCAGTGATGGTGGAAGATAAGGGCGAAGGTTCAGATTGGGGCGCGCCGATCTTCCGGGCGATGGTTGAGACCTATTATTACGGTTCGCCGCAGGCCATCCCCTGGTTCGGACCGTTCGGGAATCCATACACGCCCACGCCTCTGGGCGGTATCCCCACCAAGACACCAAGGCCGAAGAAACCCTAGGCGCGCATCGCAACTCTGTGAACGAAGAGTTACGCACAGGTTTAATCGTCAAGGCCCAATCCGGTTTCTTCACCGTGGAGACCGGAGAGGGCCTTTTCGTTTGTCAACTGCGCGGCAAACTCAAGCAGGGACGCCCCGTCGGCGATCTCGCGGCGTTGGGCGACCGCGTGAAGATCGCAGTGTTGCCGGATGGGACTGGGGTGATCGAAGAGGTCGAAGAGCGCAAGCAGGCCATCGTCCGGCTTGACCCGAGGCCGCAGGGCAAATATCAGCAGGTGCTGTTGGCGAATCCGGATCAAGCAGTCTTCGTGTTCGCGTGCGCCAATCCAAAACCAAAACTAAGAATGTTGGATCGCTTCCTCGTCATCGCGGAAAAGCAACGCGTGCCCGTTATCATCGTTGCGAATAAAATTGACCTCGTCAAAAAGCCGAACGAAATTTTCGGGCTGTATGAGACGCTGGGTTATCCCGTGATTTATACTTCGGCCAAGACCGGCAAAGGTGTGAAAGAATTGAAATCGAAACTCGCGGGAAAAATCAGCGCATTGGCCGGGCCGAGCGGAGTTGGTAAATCGAGTTTGTTGAATGCGATACAACCCGGGCTTGGCCTTGCAGTGGATGAGATTGGGGCAGTGAACAAAGGCAAACACACCACTGTGACGCGCGAATTATTTTCGCTGGGCAATGGCGGATACGTGGCCGACACACCGGGATGGAAATCGCTGGCGTTGTGGGATACTGAACCTGAAGAAATGGACGCGTATTTCCCGGAACTCGCGCCGCTCGTGGCAGAATGTCAGTTCAGCGATTGCACCCACACCCATGAACCGGGTTGTGCGGTGCTGTCCGCGTTGAAGGCTGGCAAGATTCACCCCGAACGATATGAGTCTTATCTGAGACTCAGAGCAGGGGAAAATTAACGCGAATGGGCAAATAAGATCATTCGCGAAATTCGTTCATTTGTGATATTCGCGTTAAAATATCTTTATGAGCATGAATAATCATTGGGGACTCCTTGGACATGAATGGGCCGTGGACATGTTACATCAACATGTTGCACAGGATGCCGCGCGCCATGCGTATCTTTTCGCGGGACCTCCGGGCGTGGGCCGGCGGACTTTGGCTTTGCGTTTCGCTCAAGCCTTGAACTGCACACAGCCCCGCGAACCGGGCGTGCCATGCGGCATCTGCCGCGATTGCAAACAGATCGAGGTGATGCAACATCCAGATTTGACCATCGTTCAAGCGGACTCGGAGGGCGGTACGCTGAAAGTAGATCAAGTCCGCGAGGCGCGGCGGATGTTGACTCTGAAGCCGTATCAATCAATGTATCGCGTGGCTTTGTTTCTGCGCTTCCAGGAAGCCAATGACAACGCGGCCAACGCTTTGCTAAAAACACTTGAAGAAGCGCCGTCGTACGCAGTTTTGATTCTGACCGCAGAGAATCCTGAAGTGTTACTGTCAACCATCGTCTCGCGCTGTGAGGTCTTGCGACTGCGGCCATTGCCAATCGAAGAGGTGGCGTCCTTTCTCAAACAGCATGGCGCGGACGAAGACAAGGCCAACCTGCTGGCGCACGTCAGCAACGGACGTCCCGGTTACGCATTGCGGCTCTTGCAAGACCCATCGGCTTTGACCTTTCGCGAGGAAAAACTCAGCGACCTTCAATCCCTGCTCCCCGCCACGCGCGTGGACAAGTTCACCTACGCCGAAAAACTTTCCAAAGACAAAGACGCGATGCGTAATGTGATTCTGTTGTGGCTTTCGTTCTGGCGCGATGTATTGCTGAGAGTCGGCGGGGCGTCCACGCCAATTGCAAATGTGGATCGGGCGCGGGAAATTGAATCTTTAGCGGGAGCCGTCAACTTGTCTGAGGCGCGACGCGTGGTTGAGGATTTGGAAAAGGCTTTGTCGCGGTTGGAAGCCAATGTCAATCCGCGGCTGTTGGCCGAAGTCCTTTTGCTTGATTGGCCGAAGATTTGATGTCGTTGCGAGTCTTCGAGAAGCAATCTTCTCCGTCGCGAGGTCGCCACGCCTTTCCGCAATGACAAAAAGGAGAACCTTATGTGCCGAAGTATCAAACCTTTACGAAACATGGATCACGCCGCGACCGAGGAGGAAATCGCGGAGGCCGCCTTGCAATACGTCCGCAAAGTGAGCGGATACCGCAAGCCCTCGCGGGTCAACGAAGAGGCCTTCAATGCGGCAGTGGCTGAGGTTGCACGGGCTACACAGAAATTGCTGGGTGGATTGAATGTTCAGACTAAAACTTTGTAGAGTATCGAATCGCTCGCATAACATATGCTCTGACTTCTCGTTACTGTTAGCATAACAAAGGAGCCGCTATGTCACTAGAATCAATCGTAGTCTGGATCATCGTCGGCGGGATTGCCGGTTTGCTGGCGGAATGGCTGATCGGCGGCGTGAATGCCGGTTGCATCGGAACCGTGATCATCGGCATTCTGGGCGCGTTCATCGGCGGCTGGCTGTTTGGACTGTTGCACATTTCCATCGGCTCGGGCATCGTCAACGAGATCATCACTGCCTTTGCCGGCGCGGCAGTTCTGTTGTTGATCGTCAGGGTGATCCGCAGAGTGTGAATCCATGAAAGATAAAGAAAGAAAAAAGACCGCAGTTTTTCTGCGGTCTTTTTTTATCCAATGGCATCTTTTAGTTTCTTTGCCAGTTTTCCAAAGTGAGTGGTGTAACGCATCTCCTCTTTGCGGGGACGCGGCAAATCCACTTCCAGATCCAATCTGATATGGCCCGGGCGTTGAGTCAGCACCAGCACGCGGTCGGCAAGTAACAATGATTCTTCAATTGAGTGCGTCACCATGACCACTGTCTTCCCCGGACTGCCCAGGGCAGGCTGTCGCGCCTGCCAGATGCGCGATAACTCCATCCACATGCGTTCGCGGGTGAGAGCATCCAGCGACCCGAAAGGCTCATCGAGCAGAAGCAGGTCGGGGTCGTGGATGAGCGCCCGCGCGATCGCCACGCGTTGCGCCATCCCGCCGGATAAATCGCGCGGCAACGCGGACTCGAATCCGGTCAATCCCACCAAATCAATTAATTCCTGTGCGCGAGCGCGGGCCGTGACGCGATCCGCGTTTTTCAATTCAAGCGGCAGCATGATGTTATCAATTGCAGTACGCCACGGCATGAGATTGGATTGCTGAAAGACCATTCCGATGCGCGGGGTGCGCCCATTACCGAACTCAACCTCACCTGTGGTCGGCGAATACAAACCTGCCAGAACGCGCAGTAAAGTGGTCTTGCCCGAACCGGATGGTCCCAGCACGCAGATAAATTCCTGCGGGCAGACTTCGAACGAAACATCCTCGAGCGCGCGCAGACCATCGTTGTTATCGGGAAAGACAACAGTCAGGTTGCGAACGGTGAGGATGGGAGGAATTTCGGTCATTTAATTCTTTAAACACGAAGTACACAAAGGTCACGAAAGAGAAAGCGTTTCAAGTTTTTTCTTGGTGTACTTCATATCCTTTATGGTTAAAAGTTTTTACGGCACAAACTGATTCGTAAACGCCTTGCTCACGTCCAGCGACTGTTTCAACAAACCCATTTTGAGCAAAGTATCTTGCATATTCTGCCAGGCCTGCGGGTCAGATATTCCAAGATGATCAGCCTTCCAAAGTTCAATCGAGCGCGCGAGAATTTCTTTTTGAGTCTGCTCGTCGGCCTGCGCCAGATCCTGCACATATTTCTTGCTGATGTCGTATGCGGCGTTCGGATCTGCAATCGTATCGGCCAATCCTTTCAAGAACGCGGCGGTCATCTTGCGTACCAGATCGGGATTCTTTGCAATGGTTTCTTCATTCGTGATGAGTCCATTCGATGCTAACTGCACATAATCCGCCACGCGGATTTCATTGATGTCATAGCCTTGCGCCTTCAATTGCACCGGCTCATTGGTCGTATACACCGACACGGCTTGTTCCTGATCCGCGGCCAGCGCCGCGACCTGATTGAATCCAATCGAATCCAGCGTTACATCTTTTTCAGTCAGCCCCGCGGAAAACAGCAACGCGTCCAGCCCGATGTAATTCGCGCCGAACAATCCCGGCAGGCCGATCTTTTTGCCTTTCAAATCGGTCGGCGTTTTGATTCCCTGCTCGGCCTTCGACGCCACCGCCACGGGATACTGCTGATACCACGCGGCCACATATACAATCGGCAGTCCCTGGGCGCGCGCCAGCAAAACCTGTTCGCCCGACACAACCGCGAACTGCAAATTGTTCGCGCCGACGAGCGAGGCCGCGTCGGTCTCGAACGAATAATCAAACTCGACCTCGATGCCCGCATCCTTGAAATAACCTTTTTCGACCGCGACATACAACGGCGCGAATTGGACATTGGGAATGTAACCCAGCGGCAATTTGATATGGATCAACTGCCCCGCGTCATTCCCCGACTTGGAACTGCTACAGGCCGAAAGGCCGATCATCAAAACGAGCATGAGCAAAACTACCCTGCGAAGCATAACGACTCCTTCTAAAAATTTATTGTTGAACGATTTCCTGCCAGGCCAGAAGTTTTCTTTCAGCCCAGGCCACCGCTCCGTACAAACAAAGCGCTAGAACGATTAATGTAAACATGGCCACGAAGACCAGCGCCGTATCGTATTGTCCGCGCCCAACGTTGATGAGAAATCCCAATCCTTGATCCGACCCGACCAATTCACCCACCACCGCGCCGATCACTGAGAGAGTCGCGCCGATGCGTAATCCACCAAGAAAGACCGGCAACGCGGCAGGCACTTCGAGTTTAGCAATGATTTGTCCACGCGTTGCATGAAGAGATTGCATTAAATCATGCAGGGCAGGCGGCACAGCACGCACACCGACGACCGTGTTGACCAGCACCGGGAAGAACACGATCAACGCGCAAATCAACACTTTTGAAAACATGCCCGGTCCAAACCAAATAACCAGAAGTGGCGCAATCGCAACCAGCGGTACCGCCTGGCTTGCAACCAAATATGGCGAGAGCACGCGTTCCAACATGCGCGACTTGGCAATGAGATAACCAAGCAAGGTCGCCAATCCCGCGCCGGAAAATAATCCGAGCAGAATTTCAACGAGAGTCACGCCTGTATTGAACAGCAGACTTCCATCCAACGCGGCGCTCAGGAAACGCGACCAAACATCCGTTGGCGAGGGCAGGATGAACGCGGGGAGATTCGCGATCCGCGCGACCACCCACCAGAGGAGGAGACCGCCCAATAATGACGCCAGTCCAAGCCAGTAACGAGCGGAGGAAAGTCTTTTGGTCATGTTCTTTTCTCCCTCTCCCGCTGGGAGGGGGCCGGGGTGAGGTCAAACAAAAACGCCTCGCTAGAATCAACTCGCGGGGCGTGGAGACGAGCCATGGGCGGAGTCCGATGCGGCATTATGTCGTGCAAGAAAAATCCCGAAAACAAGGATCGTTTTCGGGGCAATGTCGAATCAGACCCGCGCGGGGTCGTCATCACCTTCTTCTATCCAGACTTTTACTGTCGGCCCCGGAGTTTCACCGGGTCATGCGCTTGCGCGCTCGTGGGCTGTACCACCGATCGGGAATTCACCTGCACTTCGTGCGGTGCAAGTGGCACCCTGCCCCGAAGGTTGTTATTTGGTTGTGATTATTATAGTCAACGCGACGAAGCGTGTCAATTCAATTATTTCTCGCTGGAAAGAATATCAAGCAGGCGATTCAATTGAGGACCGATCTGGCGTAATTCCTGTTTATGGGCTGTTGAAAGTTTTTCCAACACATTCAAGCCGCGCTCCGTCAACGCCACATAGACTTTTCTATGATCGTCCTTGGAATTTTGTCGAATGACCAGTCTCTCCTCCGCGAGACGATTGACCAATTCCACCGCGCTATGATGGCGAATTTGCAATCGTTCGGCTAATTCTCCGATGGTTAACTGTTGGCGGTTTGGAAAACCTTTGATTGCCAGCAGGGCCTGATGCTGATGAGGAGTTAGGCCGAGGGCACGGGCGGCCTCCTCGCTGAACCGGAGGAACTGACGCAGGGAATACCGGAATGAAGCCAGAGCCTCATAATCGGATTGTGAGATGAAAGCCATTTGCTCTCCGTCTTTTGAAATTTGTTGATGCGCCTTGAATTATATCGTATTCCGATATATAATCCGCCAGGTTTTTTCGAGGTGAAAACATGCTTAGAGACAATTTGGACTACAAACACGCATCAAATATCAATGCTTCTGCCGATTTTCGTATGTTGCTGGTCTCGTTCCTGGCGGCTGCCATCGGATTGATCGCGGGCTTTGTCGCGTACGGCCTGTATACGCTGATTGCGATCATCACCAACCTGGTCTTCTATCAAAAATTTGCGTTAACCCTGCCTAGCCTGAAAGACAACCCGCTCGGTCTTTGGGTTCTCGTCGTTCCCGCGCTGGGCGGGTTGATCATCGGCGTGATGGCGAAATACGGCACGCCCAAGATCAAAGGTCACGGCATTCCTGAAGCGATGGAAGCCGTGCTAACCAATCGCAGTCGTATCGCGCCGCGCGTGGCGATCCTCAAGCCGCTCTCCGCCGCGATTGCCATTGGCACAGGCGGCCCGTTCGGCGCTGAAGGGCCGATCATTCAAACAGGCGGAGCGATCGGTTCGATCATCGGCCAACTAATTCACACCACTGCCGCGGAACGAAAAGTCCTGCTGGCCTGCGGCGCGGCGGCAGGCATGGCCGCTACATTCAGCACGCCGATTGCGGCAGTCATTTTGGCCATTGAACTATTGCTGTTTGAATTCAAAACGCGCTCGTTCATTCCGCTGGTCGTTGCCAGCACACTGGCAACGGCTGTTCATTTTCAACTGCTGGGCACGGGTCCCATGTTCACGGTTCAAGTTGTGGATTTTGGCATCCCCGGCGCGCTTCCCTTTTATATCGTTCTGGGTTTGTTGTGCGGACTTGCCGCAGTCCTGATCAGCAACGCTCTGTATTGGATCGAGGATATATTCGAACGACTGCCAGTGAATGAAATCTTCCTTCCGGCCATCGGCGCCTTGGCGCTGGGTGTGATTGGTTACTTTGTGCCGCGTGTCCTCGGCGTTGGGTACGACACGATCTCGGATATTTTGAACGCGCGCCTGGCGTTGTCTGCGTTGCTGATGATTATGTTTTTCAAAAGTTTGGCTTTGGTCATTTCGCTCGGCTCCGGGACTTCGGGCGGATTGCTCGCCCCAATGTTCATGGCGGGGGCCGCGCTCGGCGGCGCGTTCGCGATGATCGTCAATCAGATCATCCCCGGTGCGAATCTTTCACCCGCCGCCTGTGCGCTGGTCGGAATGGCCGCGGTCTTCGGATCTGCGGCGCGGGCGACCTTCACGCTCATCATCTTTGCCTTCGAGTTGACTCGCGACTACAACGCCATCCTGCCGCTGATGCTGGTCTGTGTGATCGCGGACGGGACCGCGCTTCTGCTGATGCGCAACTCGATCATGACCGAGAAGTTAGCGCGGCGCGGCCTCCGCATCCACCTGGACTATGAGGCGGACATTCTCCAACAAGTAAACGTGGGTGAGATCATGGATCGCCAGCCTGTCGCGATTCCGAACACGATGAAAGTCAGTGAACTGGCGGACCGCATTGCCCGCGGCGATAAACAGTTTGCGCGCCGTCAGGGTTTTCCCATCGTGGACAAAAGAGGCTATTTGATTGGAATCATCACATGGGGCGATATTGCGGAGGTGGTCGGCGAAGGCACCGCAGATGAAACGACTGTGCTTGATGCCGGCAACGACAATCCTGTGGTGACCTATCCAGATGAATTGATGCACCATGCGGTGTTGAAGATGTTGCACAACAACATTGGCCGCCTGCCGGTCGTGGATCGCCGCGAGCCGCGTAAGTTAGTAGGTTACCTCGGGCGCTCGGCGGTGATGGAGGCGCGTCTACGTCGCCTGCACGAAGAACGCGTTCGCGAGCCGGGCTGGATCACCACCGCCGCTTCCGACATAATAAAAAGAATGCCACCTGCCAATGTTCCATCCAATGGCAAGCGGCCCAAAAGACAAAAGCAATCCGCTAAAAGGAAATAGCGGCGCGTCCCCGTTCAACTCACGAACAAGTTGTTTCAATTGAAGCTTATTGCTCTTACTCAGCCTTGACGATGCACTCCACCGGACAAACGGAAGCGCAGTGCGGCGAATCATAATGGCCGACGCATTCCACGCAGGTCTCCTGATTGATCACGTAAAGAATCCCATCGCCTTCGCTGATGGATTCGGTCGGGCACTCCGGCACGCACGCGCCACAGGCGATGCAGTCTTCTTTGATTTTCATGGACATGGTTATTCTCCCGAATGAAATTTCGTATCTACGTTAATTCATCTGGCGAAGGCCGTCAAATGACGAATGTCGTCTCGTTTTAAAGATTTTGTCATATAAAAATCGGACAGGCTCTTGAGCCTGTCCGATTTCGCTAACCTTTCAACTGCGCTTTCAACTTCTCCGCCGTTTCCTTGTATCCGGCGAGTTTCTCGCGCTCCTTGGCAACGACCGGCGCGGGCGCCTTATTGGCAAAGTCACTGGCGAGAAGTTTTTCCAGGCGCTCGATGTGAGATTGCGCCTCGGCCAGTTCTTTCTCAAGACGCGACTTTTCATCGGCCAAGTCAACCATGCCGGCCAGAGGCAGAAAGATTTCAACGGGACCAATCACGAGTGCAATGCTGTCTTGAGGCTTTGCCTTCAGAGAAGGGAGAATAGTAAATTGCGAAGGGTCGAGCCCTGCGAGAGATGCCATCGTTGCGGCTTGTTCTTTTAGCAAATTGGCTTTGCCGCCTGCCGCGAGTATCGCCGCGATTCGCTTCGAGGGTGCGACCGACTTTTCCGCGCGCGTGTTGCGGATGGCGCGGACAATTTCCTGAATCAGCGTGAAGTCTGTTACTTTTGATTCTTCCCAGCCTTCGGGATCGCGCGGCTCCGGCCATGACGAAACAATCAAAGCCTCGGCCCACTCGCTAGCGAAATCCGAAAGCGGCGATTCCAACATTGCGCTCCGCAGATGACCCCAGATTTCCTCCGTGACAAAGGGCGTGAAAGGGTGAAGCAGTTTCAACGACAGGTCCAGGATGCGCGCCAGATTGAGAACGGTTGACGTTCGAGTTTCATCCTTTGCTAACTGACCTTTTGCGATCTCCACGTACCAATCCGCAAAATCGGACCAGAAGAACTCATAAATCTGCCGTCCGGCTTCGCCATATTGAAAATTCTGGAAGAGACGCTCGGCATCGCGGATCAGACTCTCCATGCGCGCCCAGATCCAGTGGTCGGCGAGAGTCCAATCTCCCTCACCCCCATCCCCCCTCCCTTCAAGGGAGGGGGGCGCCGGAGGCGGGGTGAGGGTCGAAATAGCGTTAATCACAAACCTTCCCGCGTTCCACAACTTGTTGGCAAAGTTGCGATTGGCCTCCACTTTCTTGAGCGAGAGATTCATGTCATTGCCCGGCGTTGAACCCACCAGCAATGTGAACCGCAACGCGTCGGTGCCGAAATCGTCCATGACAATCAACGGGTCAATCACGTTGCCATACGTCTTCGACATCTTGCGTCCGTGCTCGTCGCGGATCAGGCCATGCAAATACACCGTGTGAAATGGCGCTTTGCCTGTGAACTCCAGTCCCATCATGATCATGCGCGCCACCCAGAAGAACAGGATGTCGTAGCCGGTCTCCATGTATGAGGTCGGATAAAAATATTTATAATCCGGCGTTTCATCCGGCCAGCCCAGCGTGGAGAACGGCCACAAGCCAGATGAAAACCATGTATCCAAAACATCTTCATCCTGCTTTATATCTTTTGAATGACAGGTTGCGCATTCAGTCGGGTCGGTGCGGCCCGTGGTCATGTGGCCATCCGGGCAATACCAGACCGGGATGCGATGCCCCCACCACAACTGCCGGCTGATGCACCAATCCTTGATGTTCTCGAGCCAGTTGTAATAGACCTTCTCGAATCGTTCGGGCACAATTTTGATTCGTCCGTCTTTCACGGCTTCGAGCGCGGCCTTTGCCAGCGGCTCGATCTTGACGAACCACTGAGTCGAGATCATCGGCTCGACGATTTCACCGCCGCGTTGCGAGCGCGGGATGGTGGTCATATATTTTTCCTCTTTGATGACCAGGCCGGACTTCTTCATATCAGCCCACAGATTTCTACGCGCTTCGAATCTATCTTGACCCTTGTACGGGCCGCCGTTTTCATTGATTCGCGCCGCCTCGTCCAGCACCGATATGATCGGAAGATTGTGTCTCTGCGCGATGGCATAGTCGTTCGGGTCGTGACCGGGGGTGATCTTCAGCGCGCCCGTGCCAAACTCGCGCGACACGTAATCATCAGCGATAACTGGAATCTCACGTCCCAGCATTGGCACGATGGCGGTCTTGCCGATATATTTTTTGTAACGCTCATCGTCAGGATGCACGGCCACAGCCGTATCGCCCAAAATGGTTTCGGGTCGAATCGTTGCCACCGGGATGAATTCATCTGAATCCTTAAGCATGTACTTGAAATAATACAGCGCGGCCTCTTCTTCGTTGTATTCCACTTCGAGGTCTGAAACGGCCGTCTTTAGTCCTGGCGACCAGTTGATCAGACGCGGGCCGCGGTAGATGAGTCCTTTTTCATAGAGGCGCACAAAGGCCTCTCGCACCGCACGCGACAGCCCATCGTCCAGAGTGAAGCGTTCGCGATCCCAGTCACAGGAGGCACCGAGTCTCCGAATCTGAGTCGTGATGATGCTTCCGTATTTTTTCTTCCAGTCCCAGGTGCGCTTGATGAACTCCTCGCGTCCAAGTTCTTCGCGGGTCACTTCTTCGGTCTTGAGCAAATGACGCTCGACCATGAGTTGTGTGGCGATGCCCGCGTGATCAGAGCCGGGCACCCAGAGAGTTGGAACGCCTTTCATGCGATGATAGCGAATCATCAAATCTTCCATGCTGACGAACATGGCATGGCCGAGATGCAGTTCGCCGGTCACGTTGGGCGGCGGGATGGAAATCACGAACGGCTTGACGTTCGGGTCGAAGCCTTTTTTGGTAGGATCGTTCCACGGCTTGAAGTAGCCACCTTTCTCCCACATCTCATAGATGCGCGGCTCGGTGGATTTAAAATCGTAGGCTTTGGGTAGTTCGTCTTTCATGTTCGCTCCTTCGTCGCTAAATATTCGTAATTCGATATTCGTTATTCGAGGATCAAATATCGAGTATCGGCTCTTAAAACAAAAACGCCTCGTCCTTGATGAGGACGAAGCGCCTGCTTCGCGGTACCACCTCAATTCAGTCTTACGACTGCACTCAATGACCGACCATCATCGGTCTATGCTGTAACGGGCATTCCCGTGAACGGTCTACTCGGCCGGGGGCCTTTCTTCGTCAATGACATTCAGACGACTTCAGCGCTGTTTCCCTGCGGAGACTTCCACCTTTCATCTCCTTCTCTATCAAGTCACTGGTCTCGATACGCCCTTCGGGCTACTTGACCAACACGCTTACTACTTCTGAATGGCCGAGATTATACGCGTCCGAGAATTTGAAGTCAAGTGTCAATCCCCAGCGGTACTTTTGTCGTTCCAGTGCAGGACACTTAATGAAGCGCCAGCCAAAATCGAAATTCCTATAGCAAGATTGGGCATAGCGCCTATGAATACGGCTACAGAGGCCAGCTTTTGATCTGTAAAAAACAGGCCCATCAGGACGAAAACAAGAGGAATACCGCCCAAGAATATTCCAACAAATATCATACTAAACAACACCAAAGGGTCTTTTGTCCTATAGAACTTTCCAACAAATAGCCATCGGATCATTATTCCTTGGAAACGAGCCAGCTCAGCTTGAGTTTCAATCCATCCCAACCCTGATCTACCTCTCGCGACTCGATACCCCGGCGAACCAAGTAGATAGATGGCGCTCTCATCGTTTTCAAAAATATCAATCACGGGAGCCAGTCTCGGATTTTTGACGGGTAATTTTGGTCTCTTGTGTTTGACGACTCGCCGGAAGGATCGATTCATAAAACCCTCTCGAATAGGTTGCTTGAATTATACTTGCCCTGCGTGAAAATTTGACATACAAAAAGGACATCAACAATATCATGCTCAGCGGATTCGATTTTGTATTGATCGGTTTGGCCGCGGTGGCGGCGGGCGCAGTCAACGCGCTAGCTGGCGGCGGGACGCTCATCACGTTTCCGATGCTGACCGCGGTCGGCGTTTCAGCGGTGGCGGCGAATGTGACCAACACCGTGGCGCTGTGTCCCGGTTATATCGGCGGGACGCTGGCGCAACGCAAGGATTTGCAGGGGCAGGGGAAACGTTTGTGGTTCGTCCTGCCCGCAGGAGTGATCGGTGGACTCATCGGCGGGATTCTCCTGCTGAACACCGGCGAAAAGCTGTTCAAGGATTTGGTCCCGTATCTCATTTTGCTGGCTTCGGGTTTGCTGGCGATTCAAGACCCGGTGCGAACCTGGCTCACGAAGAGAATGGGCGAGAATTCATCCAAAGATGGCAATGAGAAATGGGCGAGCCTGCCGATTGGCCTGGCCGCGATCTATGGCGGATATTTCGGCGCTGGACTCAGCGTCATCGTTCTGGCGGTGATGGGATTGACCCTTGAGGACACGCTGACGCGCCTCAACGCGTTGAAGCAGTTGGTCGGTTTCACTGTCAACGTGGCGGCGGCGATCTTCTTTTTGTTTTCGGGACAAGTGGAGTGGCTGGCCGCGCTGGTGATGGCGGTCGGCGCGTTGATCGGCGGCGTATTGGGGGGGCGGCTGGCGGGCCGCGTCAGCCCCTCGACGTTGCGCTGGATGGTTGTGACCATCGGCGTGATCGTAGCGATTATTTATTTGGTGAGGAGATAAATTCACGCTGAGCGGAGGGTCGAGTAGCGAAGCGTATCGAGACCTGAAGTCGAAGCGCAAGAGAAACAACCTCTTGTAAATGAGGAGATTGCTTCGGCGGGGTTTCGATACGCTCACTTCAATCACCGCCTCGCAATGACATCTATTGCACAAACGTCTGCCATTTGCTGTGATCGTCCGGCACGAGGATTTCGTTCTGCGGGCCGGCCTGATCGTCCCAGTATTTGTGGCTCCACATGTCCGCGCCGAAGGAATGGCATTCAGCGTTGACAAAGTCCAATGGGGTTGTGTCCGCAAACAGGCAGGAGGGAGGCGGAGTCGCTTTGCCGGAGGGGGAAGAGGGTACAGAACCGGTCAATGAGTTTTCGTTGCCCGGCGTTGGGAAGCAGGGGAATCGCCAATATCCCATTCCGTCGGGGATACGGCAAATGGATTGATCTGGATATTTGATCACGGTGTATCCGCGCGCGTCCACGACGACCCCGCGGGAATTGATCAAGCGGACTTCGTCGCCGCTGTCATCCAGCAGGATATGCGTTTGAGAACCGAAAAATATAGCGCGTTCACCCGGCTTGAGGGTCTTGCTTGGCAATGTGAATGGACTGGAACCGATGTTCGGCTCGTCGTCTAATTTCCAGCCTGACAAATTGACATTGATGGGGCCAAGATTTTCGATCTCGATGAACTCATCATAGACATTTACTTCGCCATCGTTATTCCAATCGAAACCGGGGCGAGGCAGGAATTCGTTGATCACAACATGGGCGAAAGGAGTGGGGCTGGGCGTGACTCGCTTTTTTGTAGCGGTCGGTTTTGGAGACGGTGTAACGGTAACAGTTGTTGCCCAGTTGGCATCGCCTGGTGTTCCCCGAATGACGTTATTGCCTCGATCTCTAACTATTGATCCGGACCCGGCATAGGTTACCCAAGCTGTTGCGCTATCTGCAACATTCGCGCGGCGTTCCATTGTCTGATAACCGGGAGATGCTAGACCGGCGGGCCAGCTCCCGCCGTCAGAATTAGCAGTGTCTATTATTGTATTTGCAGGATCGTACAACCGCAAAATCTCACCAGCATTATTTAGGGTCCCGGTAAATGTAAAGGTCGGTATCGTTGGAGGTAAGTTGCTGAAAACACTCGAACTGGTTTCCAGTATTAGGAAGCCATCAGCCGCGATAACGCCTGACAAATTAATGCTCGGATTGCCATCGGAAGCCACAAGACGCCAGCCAGCCAGATTGATATCCTGATTGGTGGTATTGTAAAGCTCAATCCATTCATCACTACTGGACGCAATGGTTCCCATCCACGCTACCTCATTGATAAGCACAGTGCGCGAGGCAGAGGGTGTGGGAGTGAGTGTGGGCGATGCGGTCGGCGTACGAGTCGGTGAGGGTGTAATCGTTGCTGAGGGCGTGATCGTTGGTGTTAGTGTAGGCGTAACAAAGAAGGCCCAATTTGCTTGCTTTGGCGTTCCGTGGATTGGATTGTTCGCCGCGTCACGACCATTCCATGTTACAGTACCAAGGTTAGTTGCCCAGCCTGATGGGTCATCCGGGGCGATAGCGCTATAGCGTTCCATACTGCCATTTGGAGATACACTGCCAGCAGGCCATGATCCACCGCTTGCATTCGCCGTGTCAACCGATGTGCCATCAGGCATACGGAGACGCAGTGTTTCGCCTGTGTCTGACAAGGCGCCAAAATATATTTGATCAGCAGGAAGATCATTGACAGTATTGTCGTGAGCGCGTTCCAGCAGGAAGAAGCCGCCAGCCGCAATCGTGCCATTCAATATCACATCTACATGGCCGCTATCGGTTACCAGACGCCAGCCGGTCAAGTCAACATCAAGCACGCCGGGATTATAAAGTTCGATCCATTCATCATCGGGTGAAGCGAGAGTGCCGGCCCAGGCGACTTCGCTGATAATGACTCGTGGGGAGGGAATTGCTCCACATGCAACAGCAGAGCTAGATAAATTTTGAGGGTTGCTTGTACCGTCGTTATAAGAAAAATCACTTATGTTCTTATCTGAATCGATGCAGTTTCCATTCATCCAGGTCAATTTACGTTCATAACTCTGTTCCTTATTCGTTGTGGTCTGAGGGAGTGGAGTGGTGCCTTCTATATAAGAAGGCGCAACAGACATGCCTACTTGATCTATTATGGTAGTTCCATCTGCTAAAGTAATTGCCATTCCGCCATCATCCGCAATACCGGTGGAATAAGTTCCATTAGCCAAGGCCAGTAGCCCTGCGCTGGCAGAAGAATTAACAAGAAGATAATATTGATTTGGCGGTATTGTTGTCAGAGGTGGAAATATATATCTTGTATTTTTTGTGCCACTTGAACTTGATGTTCGAAATAACCAGCCGCTCACATCTGCTGGTGTATTCATGGGATTATAGATCTCGACAAACTCGTCGTTTCCCCCATTTGGGCCCCTTGTTCTAAATTCGCTAATAACTATGTGACTTGCGTTTCCTGCCCTAGGCGCTGATGCTTTCACTGGTGCAAATGTGGGTAAGAGCGCGCCTGCGAGCAGACCAGCCAACAGGAAAAGAATGAGAAACCCGCGCACAAAAACTTTGGATGAAGTCATCGGGTTAATTGTAGCAGAAAGAGGGCGCGCCGCATCTTCCCAATTTGGAAAGGCGCGACGCGCGTGAACATCCCTGAAGTAGAAGCGTATGAAACGGTGGCCGGTGTCGGGTCGGGGGCGAGGCGGCTAGCGCGGCTCAACGACCAGTTTGATGGCTGTCCGGACTTTGTCTTCAATTTCCACGTCCACAAATTCCGGGACGCAGACCACGTTGATGCCATCATTCTTGAGATAGCCGGTGGCGAGAACCAGCGCCTTGACAGCCTGGTTCACGGCCCCGGCCCCGATGGCCTGCACTTCCGCGTGCTTGTGCTCGCGGATGACTCCTGCAATCGCCCCAGCGACAGCGGAGGTGCGGGAGTTGGCGGAAACTTTGATCATGTCCATGTGTGCCTCCCACGCAATACAAAGAGGGGCTTGTTTGTACAAATTGTACAGGATTCGAGGTTTGCTTTCAAGCGGCACCTCAGCGGGAATATCAATCCGCAGATTATGCAGATTTGGCAGATTTCTTCTTGGTAGTGGCACAAAGTAAGTAACGACACTCAACGCGAATGTTTCGAATGAGCGAATGCCGCGAATTTCTTCTGGTTTATTTGTAAAATTCGCCGCTTTGCGCCATTCGCGTTCCGAAGCTTGGTGATGCCAGTTGCCATCACTTACAAATAGACCACCACCTTCTTCTTTTATTCTGCGTAATCTGCCGAGTCTGCGGATCAATTTTCTGATTTTTTTCATTTGGTATACTTGCCTCATCTCACACAAAGGAGCCCATCATGTCCACCCCTCCCCGCTGGGATATGACCAATGTCTATCCATCGCTTGAATCCAAAGAGTTCAAGGCCGCTATTGAAGATTACAAGAAGCAGGTCAAAAGCCTTGAGAATTTCTTCGACAAAAAACTGAGCAAGGCTGGCGCCAAGACTCCGGTCAAGGAACTGGCTGCACTGATCGGCGATGCGGTCAACCGCATCAACAAAATCCAGACTCTTTCAGGCACCATCGTGCCGTTCATTCATTCGTACGTGACCACCGATTCGCGCGACAAAGCCGCCATGCGTTCCCTCTCGGAATTCGAGCAGGCCAGCCTGCCGATGGACAAACTCCTCACCCGCTTCCGCGCCTGGCTTGGCAAGATTGGCCCAAAACTCGATAAAGCCATCGCGGCCAACAAGATCGCGCAAGCACACGCCTTCATGATCAAGGAGGCCGCCGAACAAAGTCAATATCAGATGAGCGACGAATTGGAGGGACTCGCTTCGGAACTCAGCCTGAGCGGCGGCAATGCCTTCGGCAAATTACAGGGGACGGTCACCTCGCAACTTTCCGTGGACTTTGAACTGGACGGCGAGACGAAGAAACTTCCCATGCCCGCGCTGATCAACCTGCGCTCCCACCCGGACGAATCGGTTCGTCACCGCGCCTACGACGCGGAGAACAAAGCCTGGGAGTCGGTCAAGGAAACGCTTGCGGCGTGCCTGAACGGGGTCAAGGGCGAGGCGGCCACGTTGAACCGACGACGCGGCCGCGAAGACGCGGTCCATTCCGCGCTGGATGCGGCGCGCATTGATCGTAAGACCCTCGATGCCATGCTGGGCGCGATGAAAGATTCGTTCCCGATGTTCCGCCGATATTTCAAAGCCAAAGCGAAGAAACTTGGCAAGGAAAAACTGGCCTGGTGGGATATTTTCGCTCCACTCGGCAAGACAGATAAAGTCTATTCGTTCGAGGATGCGCGCGATTTTATTCTCGATAACTTTGGCAGGTTCTCGCCTGATCTGCGGGCGTTTGCCAAGCGAGCCTTTGACAATCATTGGATTGACGCCGAACAACGCGATGGCAAACGCGGCGGCGCGTTTTGCATGGGCGTTTCAGGAGTCAAGGAAAGCCGCGTGCTGTGCAATTTCGATGGCTCGTTCGATCAGGTCAGCACGATTGCGCATGAACTCGGTCACGCCTTCCACAATGATTGTGCCTTCGCCGCAGACAAGACTGAACTGCAACAACTCACGCCGATGACTCTGGCTGAGACCGCCTCCACGATGTGCGAGACCATCGTCACAGAGGCGGTGCTGGCCAACACCAAAGACCCACAAGAGGAATTGGCTGTGCTCGAGGCGCAGATTCAGGGCGCGGGTCAGATCGTGGTGGATATTTATTCACGCTATCTGTTCGAAAAAGAAGTCTTCGAGCGTCGCGAACAGGCCGAACTTTCGGCGGATGATTTCTGCGAGATCATGGAACGCGCCCAGAAAGCGACCTATGGCGATGGCCTTGATGAGAAGTATCTGCAAAAATTCATGTGGACCTGGAAGCCGCATTATTATTCGCCCAGCCTGTCGTTCTACAACTTCCCCTACGCGTTCGGTCTATTGTTTGCAACGGGTCTTTACGCTATTTACAAACAACGTGGTGCGGCCTTCGTCGAAGATTACAAAAAATTGCTGGCCTCTACTGGCGAAGAGACCGCCGCCAAACTGGCCAAACGCTTCGGCATTGACATCACCAAACGCAAATTCTGGGAGGACAGCCTGGCGATCATCGGTAAACGGATAGACAGGTTTTGTGAGTTATAACTGTAAGCAGATTTAAAACTGCAGGGACACAGCGCTTGCCCTGAGATTGTCGCTGTGTCCCTGCTTTTATTGAACCAGCCTATCTTTTACCAACCTGCGTTTAACCAGCCGCGCAGTTCCATGGCCTTGACGACACGCGAGATCGCGACCATGTAGGCCGCGTCGCGCATGTAGACTTTTTCCTTCACTGCCATGTCCAGCACGTCGTTGAAGGCTTGAGTCATCTTGGTGTCGAGCTTTTCCAGCACCTCGTCCTTGGTCCAGTAGAAGTTCATATCGTTCTGCACGGATTCAAAGTAGGACGTGGTCACGCCTCCCGCGTTGCACAGGAAGTCGGGGATAACAAAGATGTTATTCTTCTTGAAGAATTCATCCGCTTCGGGCGTGGAAGGACCGTTCGCGCCTTCGGCTACCAGCTTGACGCGGCTCGACATCTTCTTGGTCGTATCAGCGTTGACCGTCCCCTCTTTGGCCGCAGGGATCAGTACGTCGGCTTCCTTGGTGATCCAGGCGTCGCCATCTTCAATGATGTAACCGGCGTCCTGCGCTTTCTTCTTGTCAATTGTCCCATACTCATCCACGATGGAGAGCAGGAAGCGCGGGTCAATCCCATCCTTGCGGCTGTAGGTAAAGGCCTTCTTCTCATGGCGATCATAGCAGGAGACACATGCCACTTTGCCGCCCAGTATTTCAACGAAACCAATTGCGGCGTACTGCGCTACGTTTCCAAACCCTTGAATGGCCGCCACAGACTTCTTCGAGTCCATCTTCAAATGCTTCATCGCCTCGCGCACAGTGTAAATCACACCGTAACCGGTCGCTTCGGTGCGACCCAACGATCCGCCGCCGCCGAGAGGTTTGCCGGTCACCACGCCCGGAGTGTATTGGCCAACGAGGCGCGAATATTCGTCCATCATCCAGCCCATCATCTGTGGAGTGGTGCCCACGTCCGGCGCGGGCACATCATTGCGCGGACCGATGTTGCGCCACATGGCGCGCACCCAGCCTCGGCACAACTCTTCTTTTTCGCGAGTGGAAAGCGTGGACGGGTCCACGATGATGCCGCCTTTGCCGCCGCCCAGCGGGATGTCGGCCACCGCGCATTTCCATGTCATCCATGTGGCGAGAGCTCGGACGGTATCCAGGGTCTCGTCTGATGCGAAGCGGATGCCGCCCTTGTTGGGTCCGCGCGCGTCGTTGTGCTGGACGCGGAATCCCTGAAACACTTTCAATGATCCATCATCCATTCGCACGGGAATGCGAAAGGCATATTCGCGCATCGGCCAGCGCAGAACTTCAGCCACGCCGGGATCCAGTTTCAATTGTTTGGCGACCGCGTCGAACTGTTTCTGCGCCATTTCAAAAGGATTGATTTGTTCTGCCATGATTTTCTCCTGAATAAGTTTTGAGAAAAATATAAGCGGGCACCCCGGACGAGGGAAGCCCGCTTACGAACAGCCTATGTCGCACTTACAATTCATATGAATAAAGTCCCAATTGTCTTACAGCTTAACCTTACCCGACTTTTTCCCCTCCGTCAATATGAAAGTTATCACAAATAGGTCATACCCTGTCACTTGGACAGTTGTTTCTCAAGTTCTGCGCGCACAACCGCCGGATTAGCCCTGCCCGCCGCCTTCTTCATCACCTGCCCGAACAGGAAATTCGCGACCCCGGTCTTGCCAGCCTTGTAACTCGCCACCTCGTTCGGATTTTCAACCAAAGCTTGATTGACCAGATCAGAGATAAACGACTCATCCGAGACCTGTTGGAGGCCGCGCGCTTCGACAATTTCCGCCGCGCCCTTGCCGGATGTGAACATCTCTGCCAAAACTTCCTTGGCGCTCGACTGGTTGATCTGGCCTTCGGATACAATCTGCACCAATTCCGCCAGCGCCTCGGGCTGGACCTTCAACTGGCTGACCGTTACGTTGGCCTGATTCATCAATGAAAATAAATCACCAAGCATCCAATTTGCAACTGCCTTCGGCGGGATTGCAGACGGTAGACCGTGAACCGCAGATTCAAAATAGTTTGCGACTTTCTGTTCTTCGACCAGACGCCATGCGTCGTATTCTGTCAGACCATATTCTTTGATGAAGCGGTGATATTTTGCGTGAGGCAACTCAGGCAATTTGCTTTGTATGCTCTTCACCCAATCTGACTCGACGACAAGCGGAGGCAGGTCAGGCTCAGGGAAGTATCGGTAATCATGCGCGTCTTCCTTGCTTCGCTGAGAGTACGTCTCACCGCGCGCCTCGCTCCAGCCGAGAGTCTCCTGCTCGACGGTTCCACCCGCCTCGAGAATCTTGCTCTGACGCTTGATCTCGTACTCGATGGCGCGTTCCAGCGCGCGGAACGAGTTGAGATTCTTCACTTCGGTGCGTGTGCCTAGTTCTTTGTCACCTTTTCTCCTCACAGACACATTCGCTTCAAAGCGGATCACGCCTTTTTCCATATCGCCGCTGTTGACGCCAAGATAGCGCAGAATATCTCTCAACGCTTCGCCGTAGGCTTTTGCGGCCTCCGCCGAATGCAGGTCCGGTTCGGAGACGATTTCAAGCAGAGCTACACCCGCGCGATTCAAATCCACCAGCGAGTAGGATTTTCCATCACGTTCGACGTGAGTCAATTTGCCCGTGTCTTCTTCGAGGTGCACGCGTCGCACGCGAATCGTCTCTTCGCCGCTCGAGGTGCGAATGACGAGTTTGCCATTTACTGCAAGCGGACTCTCGTACTGCGAAATTTGATAGCCCTTGGGAAGATCGGGATAAAAATAATTTTTGCGCGCAAAAATGCTGGTGTGTTGGACTGTGCACTCCAGCGCCAGCGCCACGCGGATGGCATACTCGACCGCGGTTTGATTCACAACTGGAAGAGTGCCGGGCATCCCCGCGCAGACGGGGCACACCGCGCTGTTCGGCGCGGCGAGAGTCGAATCGACAACTTCGCAGGCGCAGAACATCTTCGAGCGCGTCTGCATTTCTGCGTGAACTTCAAGACCAATGACGGGTTCAAATTCCATGAACAATACTCGTTGTTCGATATGCGGTGTTCGATAATCGGTCGTCGAATAACGATTATCGAATATCGTTTGTGTATTTCGGTCTTCGTTTCTCCAAGAACGCCGCGACGCCTTCTTTGTGTTCGGCGCGTTTACTCGCGATTTCCTGGAAATCCGCTTCTGCGCTCAACACTTCTTCAAGATTCGGCAGAACGGCTTTATTGAACGTCTGCTTTGCCAACCCAAACGCGCCGACCGGGCCAGCCGCGAGTTTGGTTGCAAACGCCGCTATCTCCTTCTCGAAATCGGCCGCGGTGAAGAGTCCGTTGACCAGTCCCCATTCTAATGCCTGTTCGGCGGAAATGGACTCATTGGTCAGGTAATAATATTGAGCGCGGCCAAGGCCGATTAGGGCGGGCAAAAGCAGAGATACAGCCGAATCGGGAACGAGGGCAATTCCGCCAAAGCCAACGACCAATTTTGTTTCCGTTGTTGCAAAACGCAAATCACAAGCCAGCGCGATTCCAAGCGCCGCGCCCGCACATGAACCGTTCAGCGCGGCGATGACCGGCTTCTCGATTTGCCTGATCTGCAAAATCAACGGGTTATATGATTTTTGCAGGTGCTCGCGATATGAAAGCGAATCGCCGCCGGCGCGCATCTCTTCGATGTCCTGGCCTGCGCTGAAGGCGCGGCCCGAGCCGGTGAGCACGATGACGCGCGTTTGCGAATCGTTCACGGCTTGCGTGAAAGCCTCCTGAAGTTCAGCAATCAACTCCGCGTTGAAGGCGTTGGCGCGCTCGGGGCGATTAAGGCTGAGGGTCTGCACCCCCGCTTTCAGGCTTGCACTGAGCGGCGTCGAAGTGGCGGAAAGAAGCGTGGACATAAGTCAAGGGAAAAAGAATAAGGGATAGAGAATATTAGTCTCTATCCCTTATCCCTTGTTCTCCAAATTTATAGATTGTCGTTATCAGACTCGGCGTCATCATCGCCATCGTCGAATTCGTATTCGACATGTTCCTTGTCGAGATACACCCACAACAACAACACATGGCCTTCGGGCGTTTCCACATTGCGGGCCGCTAAAATCGGCGCGGTCTGTTCGAGGCCCATGTCGTTGCGATAATGCAAGTGAATTGGTTCTTTGCTGTTCCATGCGCGATGACAGCGTTCCACCAGCGCATTTCCATTGAACGTTCGCAGGCGCGTGAGCGCCGGCACGAGCACATGCGGGCTTTCGTTCAGCCCCATCGCCCAGCCATCGTTCACTTGCTCAAACAGCGGCGGCGGGCCTTCGATAATGGTAATCTTTTCCATGCGCAAAACTATACCATAAAAGCAATCAGAGCGACCTTACGATTGCGCGAACCAGTCCCGGCCCATGATAAATGAGACCGGTGTAAATTTGGATCAGCGCCGCGCCCATGTCGAGTCTGCGTTTGGCATCTTCGGGATTCATGATTCCGCCAACGCTGACGACCGGGATTTGCCCATTTATTTTTGCAACAGCTTGACGAAGAACCGCTTCGCTCCTGACCTTGAGCGGGCGGCCGCTTAATCCGCCATTCTCAATCTGATGGTTTGATCTCAACCCCTCGCGCGCCAGAGTTGTGTTCGTAACGATCACGCCATCCATCTGCGTGCGCAGGATCGCGTCGAGGGCGTCATCCAATTCTGATTCGGTGAGGTCCGGCGCGAGCTTGACCAGAAGCGGAATGCGTCGCTTTAGTTTTTCTTCTTCGAGTTTGCGCTGTTCGTGAAGTTGAGTCAGCAAGGCTTCGAGCGCGGCGCGTCCCTGCAGATCGCGCAGCCCCACTGTGTTCGGCGAACTGACGTTGATCGTCAGATAATCCGCGTAGGGCGCAAAGTTCTGCAATAATTCAAGATAATCGAAGACGGCCTGCTCGTTGGACGTGTTTTTATTTTTGCCTATGTTGACTCCCAGAATCGTAGACCATGGACGATGGACGAGGGGCACGCGGCGCAAACGCATCCCATAGACGCGCTCAATAATGCCCTCGCGCAAATTGGGGTTGAGTTGCCTCTGCGCGAATTCCGAGCCGCGGCTGGGAAAGCCCATGCGATTGATCACGGCTTCATCTTCGATGAGCCGAAAGACGCGCGGCTTCGGGTTGCCCGCCTGCGGCAATGGAGTGACCGTGCCAATTTCCACGTGACCGAAGCCCAGCGCGGCCAGCCCGCGGATGGCAAGACCGTCTTTGTCGTAGCCCGCCGCGATGCCGATGGGATTTTTGAAGGTCAATCCAAACACGGTGACCGGCCTGGATGGGGCCTTATAAATTTGCGTTAAGAGCCAATTGGAAAGCGGGAAGTTTCCCGCAAGACGTAATGCGTGAAGTGTGAGCGCGTGAGCGCGTTCGGGGTCGAGTTTGAAAAGGAGGGGGCGAAGGAATTGATACATTGGGTCTCGATACGGCGGCGGTGGTCGAGTGGACGAAGTCTATATCGAGACCCCGCCGCCTACTCGACCAGCAATGCAACTAAAATTTCTTCTGCCCGCTGAGATTCAAAAAATACTGGATGACTTCCTCTTCGGGGTGCGGGACGTTCATCAACGCGTACATCGCCGCCAATTCGCCGCGATGATGCGTCTCGTGATTGGCGACGTGCATCAGCATCTGCCAGAGCGGCACGCGAAAGGTCTCGCCGCTGAAGTTGTTGTACGTGACGACCGCCTGCAGGCTTTCTTCTGTTTGCTTCTCAATGAACTCCCTCATCTCGGTTTCAATGTGTCCCGCCTGCTCTTTGACCGAGACTAGCGTTGGAAAATCTTCTTTCTTGAAATGGCCTTTTGGCGATCTCCCATTCCAGCGCTCCAGCCACACCCATTCACTGCTCATCATGTGCACGAACATGGCGTGGACATCGCCCCAACTGTGTCCCTGCATTTTGTGGAGTTGTTCCTCGGTCAGGCCTTCGGCCACTGCGAAGTAACGTTTGTTGGCCCAGTAATTGTAATCGTAGACCTGATTGATGTAATCTTTGATATTCATAAAGGCTCCTCACTGCATGTCGTTGCGAGGAGCGCAGCGGCGAAGCAATCTCGCGTTGATCGGAGATTGCCACGCCGCAAAAAAACGCGGCTCGCAATGACATTTTCTATTTTCCCTTCTTCAACATCTCAATCGTTTTCTTGATTCGTTCGGCACGCGTCTCTGCTTTCTTGGCTTCCTCGATCCAGCGCACATACTCCTTTTGATGGGTGTAGGAGAGTTTATCAAAGATGGCCTTGGCCTTTTTATCCTTCTTGAATTCATTGGCCAAATCCTTTGGGATTTCAACTACACGTGGCTCAGTATCCGGTTCGATGGTCACTTTGACCTCGTCGCCGAAGGTTTTGCCGATCTGCTCGCGGATGCCCTTCAGGATGATCAACATGTGATTCAGTCCACCCATCCGTACCAGCGTGCCGCGATATGGGACTCCTTCGATCATCGCCTTGATTTTTGGCTTCTTCGAGCCGAACGCGGCTTCCACATCGAAGGGGATTTCCACGAATGCGCCGCCTCCGCCCGCATTTTGGATGCTAGCTGTGAAGGTATGTTTTTGTGGCATATTACACCTCTAAATTAAAGGCTGGGAGAGAAATTTTCTCGTCTCTTTTATTTTATCCTTTTCCACTTTACCCGTCTTTTCCCAATAATCCAACGTCTGTGTAATTGTCAACACCGCGCGCAGCGAATAGCCCGCCTGTGCCAGCGACTCCTTCGCACCGGATTGACGGTCAATCAACACGACCACATCTTTCACCACCAAGCCCGCGCTGGTCAGTTTTTCAATGGCCTCGAACTTGCTTCCGCCGGTGGTGGCGAGATCATCAATGACCACGACCGTCTCGCCTGCGTGATACTCGCCTTCAATCTCGGCTTTCGTGCCGTAGGTTTTGACTTCCTTGCGCGGATAGATCATCGGGTAATTGCCCTGCAAGGAAATCGCGGTCGCGATCGGAATCGCCGCGTACGGCAGTCCAGCAATGCGAGAGAACTGGAGAGCAGAGAGTAGAGGTAAGTAGGCTTGTGCGATCTGCGCGAGCAGTTTGGGATAGGTGATGATCCCCCGCAGGTCAATGTAGATGGGAGACTTGAGTCCCGACTTGAGGGTGAACTCACCGAATTTGATACAGCCAGCCGATAGAAGATCGTCAGCGAGGGATGCTTGCGAAGGATTAAGTTCTACCATGAAGGATTCCTTTTTCGAACCGCCAAGAGCGCGAAGTCCGCAAAGATTCTCTGTTATTTCTTTGCGCTCTTAGCGCGCTTCACGGTTTAAATCTCTTTTGATATTCACAATCCGGTCGCGCAATTCCGCCGCGGCTTTGGCGGGATCCTCAGCACGCGAGATTCCGCGCGAGACGTTAATCAGCATCCCTTTGCCATCTTTGCGCAAGCCGGCCTTCAACGCGGATTCCAAATCGCCGCCTTGAGTCCCAACGCCGGGGGCGAGGAACCACAAATCCGGCGCGGCGGCGCGGACGCGTTTCAGCGCGTCGATATGCGTTGCGCCGGCGACAAGGCCGATGTTATTTTTCGTGTTCCATGTTTGGGCGAGGCGGGCAACGTGTTCATATAAAAACATGGACGATGGACGATGGACGGTGGACGGCGCATCGCGGTCAACGATCAACGATCCGCCGTCCACGATCAAATCTTGCAAATCACCGCTTCCCGGATTGGATGTCTTGCATAAAAGGAAGACACCTTTTTCTTGATCCTTGATAAATGGCTCGATGGAATCTTTTCCAAGATACGGACTCAACGTAATGCAATCCGCGCCGAGAGTCTCGAATGCGGACTTGGCATACGCTTCTGCCGTGGACGCAATGTCGCCGCGTTTGGCATCCAAGATGACGGGAATCTTCGAGCCGAGTCGCTTCGATTCTTCGTGGATCGTGTCAATGACTTGCTTGAGGGCAGTCCAGCCGTCCGCGCCGAAAACCTCGAAGAACGCGGCGTTGGGTTTGAATGCCCCGGCGTAGGGCGCGGTCTGTTTAACGAGATGCAGGCAGAAGTCGAGGGCGGACGCGGCGGTGGGTTCTTTGAGATCGGAAACGTGTGGGTCGAGTCCAACGCAAAGCAAGGATGACGAGTCGTCCACGCGTCGTTCGAGAAATGAGAAAAAACTTTCCATGAAAATCCTTTTTACCGCGAAGAGTGTTAAGCCCGCTAAGAAAAGCCTAAAAATCTTCGCGCTCTTTGCGTGCTTTGCGGTTAATTTTAGGCTTTGCCTAATACCATCGCCAGCAAAGCCATCCTAACATAAAGCCCATACTCCATCTGGCGGAAGTACGCGGCGCGGGGATCGTCGTCGAAGTCCACGCTGATCTCACCGACGCGCGGAAGCGGGTGCATGACGATCATCTCTTTTTTCGCGGCCTTCATGATGGCGGGATCAATCACGTACGCGCCCTTGACCTTTTCGTAATCGGCAGGGTCTTCGAAGCGTTCCTTTTGGACGCGGGTCACATATAACACATCGGTGTTGGGCAAAACTTTTTCGAGAGACGAGAACTCAGCCTGCGGAACTTTCTTCTCCGCAACTTCATCCATCACTTCTTTTGGCATTCGCAAAATATCGGGCGAAACATAATTCAGTTTGATGTTGTTGAATTGCGAAAGCAGGCGCGCCAATGAATGGACCGTGCGGCCATATTTCAAATCGCCGAGCATCGTGACGTTCAGGGTATCAAGCCGACCGATTTCTTCCATGATGGTGAAGGTGTCGAGCAAAGCCTGCGTGGGATGTTCGCCCGTGCCATCGCCCGCGTTGATGACGGGTTTGCGCGCCGCCTTGGCCGCAATCGCCGCCGAGCCCGTTTCGGGATGACGAAGGACGATCACATCCGCGTAACTTTCCAGCGTGCGGACGGTATCAGGCAGGCTCTCGCCCTTGGTCACCGAGGAATACTTCACTTCGTTGATCGGGATGACCGAACCGCCAAGCCGTTCCATCGCAGCGGTGAACGACGATGAAGTACGCGTGGATGGTTCATAAAAAAGATTGGCCAGAATTTTTCCTTTGAGCAAATCGAACGTGCCAATGCGTTCGACCATGCCGCGCATTTCGTGCGCCACGCCGAAGATGTATTCGAGGTCATCGCGTTTGAACTGCTTGACCGAAATGATGTCTTTGCCGTACCAATCAGCGCCTTTGTTTTCGCCGAACGGCAGGTGTTGAGAGGAAGAAGGGGTGGGCATACGTTAGTCTCCTGGTCTAATAGTTTGGTAGTTCGTTAGTTGTTATTCGATACTCGATATTACTCTTCAAGTACGATGTGGAAAATCGAGACATGATCCAGACGATTATCTATTCTCGAACATCTAATTTCTCTTTCGCTTCATTCTTTCTCTACTCGGACTCGCGCGACGACGGAGGTGGATTCTGTTTCGATAAACATTTCTATTCTCTCACATCTCTTCCAAAACCTTTTTCTGCCAGCACTTTGCCGTCTTTGAAGGCTTCGCGCCCGCGCAAAACGACGCGGGTCACGCGGCCCTTCACCTTCCAGCCCTCGAAGGGAGTCCAGCCGCAACGTGTGAATTGATTCGCGGCTTTGATTTCATATTCAGCATTCTCATCCACTTCGATCCATGTTTCGGGTTGGTCGGGAAGATTGAAAATCTTTTTGGGATTCAAATACATCTTAGAAATAATATCGTCCACTGTCAACCGTCTATCGTCAACCGCCGTAAGCCATAACGGTAACGCGGTTTCCAGGCCGGGGAAGCCGGGCGGAGGATTCTCAGAATCTTTTTCTTCGAGCGTGTGAGGAGCGTGATCGGTGGCAAAGCAGTCAATCACGTCGAGATTTTCCCACAACGCATCAACGTCCTTTTGTGTGGCGAGGCGCGGGCGGACTTCAGAGTGGCCCCCTCCCAGCCCTCCCCCAAATCCTTTGGATTTGGGGGAGGGTGTCCGAAGGACGGGTGGGGGTTGAGGCTGAGTCAAAAACATATGATGCGGGCACACCTCGCACGTCACCTTGATGCCCTCTTCTTTTGCGGCTTTGATGAGCAGGATTTCTTCTTTCAATGAAACATGCGCGATGTGAACGGGGCGGTCATAGAGCGCGGCGAATAAAATTCCAGCCGCCATGGTTCGGGATTCGGAATGTAGAACGATGGGAAAATCGTTTGGATACTTTTCAAAATGCGGCATCCACAAAGTCATGTCATCGAGACGCAACTCGCCGAAGGTCGAGTCAAGATACATCTTCAGGCCCGCGGCTTTTGGCGCGAGGGATGAGACCAAGTCGGCGTTATGGGGTCCCGCGCCAAGATATTGTCCGTAATCGCAATGCGCTTTTTCTTTCGCCGCGTTCAGCGCAAGTTCGAATGTCGAGTTATCGAATATCGGTGGTTTTGTATTTGGCATGGCCAGGATGGTCGTGAATCCACCCGCCAGCGCGGCTTGGGTCGCGGAATCCCAATCTTCTTTGTGAGTCTGGCCGGGTTCGCGCACGTGGACGTGGGGGTCAATCAATCCAGGAAGACGTATCATGTGTCAGGTGTCAAGTATCAGGTCCGGAGAGAAGCGGGCAAAAAAAGAGAGCCGCTTTCAGCGGCTCTCGAAAAAGGAAAGGAAAAGGTTAATTTGGCGGGTGCAGGTTGTAGGTCCGGGAAGAAGCGGTTTCTCATTTCTGCCTGATTCTATGCGGGCGAGGGATTCTGTCAAGAGGCAGATGGCATCATTTGGAATAAGGACAATCGTCACTTGGAGATTGAAAATTCCGCCGTTATAATCCGCCGCATCTTTTGAAGGAGCATCTGATGGCATACACAAACATAAAAATCCCCGCAGGCGGGGCGAAGATTTCGATCAAGGCTGGAAAGTTACAGGTTCCCGACAATCCGATCATCCCGTTCGTCGAAGGCGATGGCACGGGCCGCGACATTTGGCGCGCCTCGGTGCGCGTGTTCGATGCGGCGGTGCAAAAGGCATACGGCGGCAAACGCAAAATTCATTGGATGGAAGTCTATGCGGGCGAGAAGTCATTCAAGCAATTTCAAAGCTGGCTTCCGGATGAAACCACCGAGGCCTTCAAGGAATTTTTAGTGGGGATCAAGGGCCCGCTCACGACTCCGATCGGCGGCGGCATCCGTTCATTGAACGTTGCGCTTCGCAAAACCCTGGACCTATATGTCTGCCAGCGCCCAGTGAGATATTACAACGGTGTGCCTTCTCCCGTTAAACACCCGGAATATGTGGATATGGTCATCTTCCGCGAGAACACCGAGGATATTTACACGGGCATTGAATTCCAGTACGGGACGGATGACAACAAGAAGTTCAAGCAATTGTTCAAAGAGGCCTTCCCGAAGGAATATGCCAAGATGCGCTTCCCCGATACGGCGGGGATCGGCATCAAGCCTGTTTCTGTCGAAGGCACAGAGAGACTCGTGCGCGCCGCGATTCAATGGGCGTTGAATAACAAACGCAAGAGTGTAAACTTCGTCCACAAGGGCAACATCATGAAGTTCACCGAAGGCGCGTTCAAGGATTGGGGTTATGCCCTTGCCAAGCGCGAGTTCCGCAACGAGATCGTCACTGAGCGCGAGAGTTGGATTTTGGGTAATAAGGAAAAGAATTCAAATCTATCTGTCGAAGAGAACGCCAAGATGATTGACCCCGGCTTCGATATGATGTCGCCCGATCAGCAGAACGACATCAAGAAGGAAGTGCAAGACGCGTTGAAACTGTGGTCAACGCACGGCGATGGAAAGTGGAAATCGAAACTGCTCATCAAGGATTCAATTGCCGACGTCAGTTTGCAATTCACGCTCATCCGTCCGCGCGATTACGATGTGATCGCCACCTTGAATCTCAATGGCGATTATTTGTCTGACGCATTGGCCGCGCAGGTGGGCGGGATCGGCATTGCCCCGGGCGCGAACATCAATTATGAGACCGGTCACGCCATCTTCGAGGCGACTCACGGTACTGCGCCGAAATATGCCGACCTCGATAAGGTCAATCCCGGCTCAGTGATTCTCTCCGGCGAGATGATGTTCCGCTACTTGGGCTGGACCGAGGTCGCCGATCTCATCGTCAAAGGCATGGAAGGCGCCATCAATGCCCGCACTGTGACGTATGACTTCGCCCGCCTGATGGACAACGCCACCGAAGTGAAATGCTCGGAGTTCGGCGACGCGATCATCAGGCACATGTAAAGCAAAAGGCAAATAGCAAAACGCAAAAGGGACGGGCACGAAGCCCGCCCCTTTTGTTTCAAAGCTATTGTCTGTCTACGAAGAAATGCATCAAGGTTGACTTACATTAAAATTTAGAACGAACGTCCAAGGGCCATATACTTTGTCGGTTGAAGCGGCAATTGCATCTTCAGCTGCTTGCAGAGCCTGGTCATTCGCCACAGAACCCGGTTTCTTGGTAATAACTATGCCTTGTGTATGAGGGACGCTCTGAACTTCAAAATCAATTCCTGAAGTCTTAAGCTTATCCCTTGCTTTTGCGATGATGTCAACAGGCAATATCTCAGGGAGCGACATTTCAAAGTAATCTAAAGAGAAAAGTAGTTTGCCGGAAGGATGACTTGGATCAATCACTGCATCCTCAAATATAACAATATAACATCTGTGCTTTGACTGTACAGCACTATCAGGATCAACCAGCCCCCAACCTGTGATATTAACTTGCTGGCCATTATATGTTGCTGACATGTGAGGTAGCCAGTCGGCTACTGATGGTGCATCAGTGCATAACGTCACAGAAGGCGAACCGTGATAAATTTCAATCTTACTCGTAATTTCAGCAGTAATCCCATTAACGCTTGCCTTTGTAACGTTGGCGGAGTTATTATTGACCACAGAACCTGTAGAAACACTGTTTTTCTCTTTTGCGGAATTGGCGTCTGCCGACGAAGAATTTTGGGATGCAAAGTTGTTGTTGGAGGCTGAATTTGAGAATGGACGCCAAGCTGTAACAACCGCAAGAGCGACTAGGCCCAAAGCGGCAAACACGATGAGTAGGATTTTACTTTTCATGGGTATCTCTCTTTAGATTTGCCTCTTGCTACTGGTTGCAAGCCCAACTTTTATAGACCCTTGAGTCCGTGATGAAGTTAGGTACATTAGAAGTATACACCCAGCCTCTTGCGCAAGAATGCACACTTCCAGCGGCCATGTCTCCATAGAAGTAACCCTGTGTGGCCTGCTGAGGATTTGGGGTCTGTTGAGTTCCATACCAAGGCCAATAGTAATAATAGGTTGGGGGGTTCGGAGGAGGCGTCGTTTTTGTGTAGACGCAAGTATTATTTGCGCATTCTAGAATCTCGGTTTCCATCCAGTTGCCGGGATAGGAAGAGCCCTTTACGGCCTTTGACCATATGGCATTGCAGGCTGTTGATTTTCTCAAGTATGTAGTCACCTCTCCGGCAGGGGATGAAGCAGATGCGATCGTCTGAGCGTCACCACTGCATCCCATGTCAATGGGATCCTGTCCGCGACAGGATGTATTGTAGCAAGACGCATGCGCAGATACTAGTGGTATAGCTAGCAATGTGAAAGCTAGAATGAGCGCGAGCAAGATGTGTATCCTTCGTGAAGTCATTGCAAACATCTCCTTTTGATTTCTGAACAATTGATTATTCCTGAATTATTCCTTCCAGCACACCTCCTTTTCACACGGCATAAAGGCAAAATATTTAATCTTCTACATTAGAAGAGGGGTTTTGCACACTTTCAATTAGGGGAATCCGTACCTTTTTCCAGCTACCGAAGTCAAATGCTCGGAGTTCGGTGACGCAATTATCAAGCACGTGTAATAAATTAGAAGCTGTTTCATAACCCCATGAAAGGGGTTGCGTAATTCGAAGATTTATGGCTTAACCGGGATGGAGGTGCAATCATGACCCGACCCCGCAAGCCACTTCTGACAGACAAACAATGGAAATTGATCGAACCTCTGTTACCTGTCCTGCCCAAATCCAAGAAAGGCGGCCGACCTTGGGCACCCAATCGAGCTGTCTTCGAAGGCATTTTGTGGATCCTGCGAACCGGAGCACGCTGGCAGGACCTACCCGACCAGTATCCGAGTCCTTCCACCTGCTGGCGACGGTTGCAGAAGGGGGAGGAAGAAGACGTATGGCTGGGCATCTGGCGTGCCTTTCTTTCCACCCTGGACGAACGCGGACAGTTGGACTGGAGCGAAGCTTTCGCCGATGGCAGTTTCGCACCCGCCAAAAAAGGGGGCCGGGAGTTGGGAAAACCAAGCGGGGGAAAGGCACAAAGTGGATGGTGGTGGTCGACGGCCAAGGTGTTCCTCTGGGAGTCCACTTGGACTCGGCGTCCCCGGCGGAAGTGAATTTGCTCGAACCGACCTTGGCGATGATTTCGGTGCCGCGTGCCGGGCGTGGCCGTCCGCGCCAAAAGCCCCAGCGGGTGATTGCCGACAAGGCCTACGACAGTGATCCTCTGCGACTTCGCCTGAAACGACGAGGGATTGAATTCATTGCTCCTCATAAGAGCAACCGCAAAAGGCCTCGCCAAGACGGTCGACCATTGCGCCGCTACCGTAAACGCTGGAAGATCGAGCGCACGTTTTCCTGGTTCGGGAACTATCGCCGCTTGGTCGTACGCTGGGATCGTTCGTTGACAATCTATCTGGCTTTTTTCCACTTGGCCTGCCTGATCATCACTCTGAATAGGTTATGAAACTACTTCTAGGGTCTGTATGCAAATTCGTCTCATGTCATTCTGAGCGACCAACGGGAGCGAAGAATCTCGTTTTTTTCGTTCAAAATTTGAGATTCTTCGTCGCTTCGCTCCTCAGAATGACACA
>Ga0070741_10001489_pt1 | contig 70927 bp, 63 predicted proteins | sample Coa_R1_4_FD_66440 | JGI IMG/M metagenome (GOLD analysis project Ga0070741, IMG submission 66440) | Surface soil microbial communities from Centralia Pennsylvania, which are recovering from an underground coalmine fire - Coalmine... | ecosystem: Environmental > Terrestrial > Soil > Unclassified ... | reverse complement strand
TATCTGCCGAAGCCTTTCAATCCGCGCGAGCTGGTGGCGCGCATACGCGCGATTCTCCGCCGCTACGAGCCGAGGCCGGCAGCCGCCTCCGGACGCATCGAAGTGAACGGCATTACTCTCGATCCCGGAACGCGCGAGGTCTTCTCGAATGGCAGGCGCGTCGAAGTGACCACGTTCGAATTCGACATTCTGGAAATGTTAATGCGGGCCGCCGGCCGCGTGCTCTCGCGGGATGCCCTGATGGAGAGCCTTTACAACCGGAAGGCTACGCCATTCGACCGTTCAATCGACATGCACGTCAGTCATCTTCGCCGAAAGCTGGAAACCGACCGGACGTTGATCAAGACAGTGCGCGGCGTGGGCTACCAATTCTGCAGGGGATCGGCCGACGAGGCGGTGGAATGAGGTCGTTGTTCGCCAAGATCGTCATCTGGTTCTGGGCAACGATTGCGATCGCGGTCGTAGTTTCCGCGCTTGCGTCGGCCATTCGCGAAGAAACAGAGGACCGGCCTTCGTTCTTTTCCCGTCTGGCTGCATTACAGCTCCAGGAAGCGCGCCGCGTTTATGAGACAGGCGGCAGACCGGCCTTAGCCGATTTCTTGAACCGATTTCGGGCCCCCTTCCGCGGGCCGGTCTTCTTCACCGACGGCCAGGGCCGGGACCTGCTGAATGGCACGGACCGCTCGGCCTTCGTAGCCCGCGCCGGCGAGCGGAAGACCTTCCGGTTCACGTTTCGAGGCCGCCCCGTTCTGGTAAGCAGCGCCACGGATGGCAAATACTGGCTGTTCTTTCTCGCCCCGCGGCGGCAGCTCGGGCGCTGGTTTCTCCGGCCGGAACACTTATGGGTGATCGGCGCAGCGATTCTGCTGTGTTATTGGCTGGCATACCATCTGACCAGTCCCGTTCGCAAATTGCAGAAGGCGGTCGAGCAGTTTGGACGCGGCGATTTCTCCGCACGTGCGGGCTCGAGCCGGCGCGACGAGCTGGGACAACTGGCGCGCACTTTCGACCAGATGGCCGAGCGCATCGAGACCCTGGTCTCGGCGCAGCGGCGCTTGCTGCTCGATATCTCGCACGAGCTGCGCTCTCCGCTGGCGCGTTTGGGAGTCGCGGTGGAGCTGGCGCGGTCGGGTGAGGACCGTGAAGCGGCCTTGAACCGGATTCAAAAAGAAGCGGATCGCCTCAATGAGCTTGTAGGTGAACTGCTGGAAGTGACACGCGCGGAGGCCGAGCCTGGCGCCCTACGGCGTGAGGAGGTGCGCCTGGACGCGCTCCTCGGAAAGCTGGTGGAGGATGCGGGCATTGAAGCCGCTGCTCGTGGATGCAGGGTATCGCTTGAATCCGCGCCCGCCGTTACCGTGGAAGGTGATCCGGAGCTGCTGCGCCGCGCAGTGGAAAACGTTCTACGCAACGCAATCCGCTACGCTCCAAAAGACACGGCCGTCCGGGTGACGCTCGAACGGCGGAACGGCAATGGAATTGTTCGGGTGCAGGACTCGGGCCCGGGCGTACCGGAAGAAGCGCTCGGGCGCATTTTCGACGCCTTCTATAGGGTGGATAGCGACCGCAACCGATCTAGTGGCGGAGCCGGTCTGGGTCTTTCAATCGCGCGCCGCGCCGTGGAGTTGCACAAGGGCCACATTCACGCGCGGAATGCAACCCCAGGCCTCATTGTGGAAATGGAGATTCCGGCTGCAACCGGCAATGGTGTTCTGTCATGACGCGGTTGAAGCGCTTGCATCGAATTGCCGCGTAAGTGGCGCGCATTGCGGGTTGTTTGCAAGAGGAGCGTTTCGATGTGTTCCAGGATGATGAAGCCGCCACTGACGCTTGTTGTCGTACACTTATCCGTCCATGGCAAGCTCTCTTTCGTGATGCCCGCGGGCGCGCCCTCGCCGATGCCTTCTGATTGCGTATCATGTTGAGCCGCGCAGTAGGCGGGCGGTTTCGGCCGCTTCCACCGGTGCGATTCATTTCTTGAGCAGCCTCATATTCGCCGGTAGCGTGAACAGGTCGTCCTTGAGATCGCGGTTGATCTCCACCGAGTCGGAAAAGATCTCAAAAATCTTTTCGCCATTGCGCTCGCGCCGTATCGTGTACGGCCACAACACACCGCCTCCCACGTCGCGGTATTTTGCAAAAATGGTCTCTTCTTCGATCTTGTCTTTAGTCAGCGGGTCCCGCCGAAAATAAACCTGCCGCATCGGAAGCTTTGTCAACTGGTTGAAGTAGACGGTGGTCGTGCGATTATCCGCATCGGTGATGTCCACTACTTCGACCGGTTGATTGTCATAGAATTCAGTTCCTCGCGCTTCGAAGATGAGCCCAGGCTCTCCCAACCGCTGCCGCAGGATGTAGAACACATTGTGCAGCGTGCTTTCCCGGAAACGTGAGATATTGTCGTCGGGCAGCGGCCGGGCGCCGCGAAATGTGATCTCGTATCCCTTGTCATCGGTAAACAGGATGGCGCTTTCTTCGTTCTTACCAAACGCCTGGCGCTCGCGGATTCCGAAGAAACCGGCCACGGGCGGCTCGGGACGCACCAGATAACGCGTATAGATCTTGGCTCGCGACAGTCCTGAGAGCTGCTCGCGATAAAATGAGTAAGCACGGCCGGACTCAACCCGGTCCTTCATGTTTAGAAACCGATCGCCGCCGAGCGCGGCCACGGCTTCGTCGATCACGCGTTTGGCACGTTGTTGACTCGTTTCAGCGACGCCACGAGCAGGTCCGGAAGAGATCAGGAGTAATGCCAGGGCAACAACTCGTTTCATGGAAGCTTCAAAATTCCTCAGTCTTGGGACGGTGTTCAGTACTCCGGGACGGCATCAGCGGTCTGCTGCCTTTTGGCGCGCACCGCGGCTCGACGGCGCGCCGGGTGTCTTCGCTTCAGGAATCGTCAAGTCGATGGACGTCACGGGCCCTCCGAGGGTTGCCAGCGGCGTTCCAAAATCCTGCGGATTGCCCACGGCCACGATCGTGAGGCCGGAGGGTTTCAAGTGTTCGCGTGCTACCCGCAGCACGTCGGCTTTGGTCACCGCGGCCAGAGCTTTCTGATAGCGCTCGATGAAATCGCGGGGATAGCCATAATATTCATATGTCAGCAGGCGGCCTAATGTTTTGGCTCGTGTATCGAACGCGAACACCAGGCTATTAAGCACCGTCTGCTTGGCCGTTTCTAGCTCGGCGTCGGAGACCTCCGCAGCGCGAATGCGCTCGATCTCTTCCTTAACTGCCTTAATGGTCTCGGTAGTAGTGCCGGATTTAGTGCTGCCAGAGATCTCGAATAAGCCCGGGTGATCGTAGTTGGCCGCCCAATTCGCGCCGATGCTGTATGCCAGGCCCAGGCGCGTTCGTACGCGCTGGAACAGGCGGCTCCCGAAGCTGCCCCCCAGGATATCTGCCATCACGCCCAAGGCCGGATAGTCTTTGTCGCGCAGCTCACCGCCGAGGTGACCGATGACGAAATTCGTCTGCGTAACATCGGCTTTGGAGGCTACAAAAATACCGGGAGCCGGGGCTTCTCGCACCGGTGGGAATGGAGGCACTTTTGGCTGCTCGATCGTCCAATCGGCAAACAGCCTTTCGAGCCTGGCTTTCATATCAGCGATCGAGAAGTCGCCCCACACCGCCAGCATGATATTCGCCGGAAAGAAATAGCGTTTGTAAAACGCGACTACGTCGTCCCGGGTTATGCGATCCACCGTGGCGTACTCCATCTGCCATCCATACGGCGTATCGCGACCATACACAATATTCGTGAATTCCCGTTGAGCGACGGCGTGCGGATCGTCGTTGCGGCGTGAAATCGCGCTGCGCAACTGCGATTTGATGAGGTCGATCTTGTCCTGCCGGAATGCGGGAGACGTGAGTACTGCCTTGAAAACCCCGAGCACTTCGTCGGTATTTTCCTTCAGCACGGAGAACGACAGAGAACCGCTGGTCTCGCCGATGTTGCTTTCCACCGATGCCGCAATATTCTCCAGTTGTTCATCCAGCTCATCGCCGGTCTTCGAAGCGGTTCCACCGGAGCGCAGCACTGTGCCGGTTACGTCCGCAAGACCGACCTTATCCGGTGGATCGAACAGATTGCCGGTGCGCACGCGCGCCACGCCGCTGATAACCGGTAGTTCGTGATCTTCCAGCAGGTACAGCCGTATCCCGTTTGGAAGCGTGTAGGAGGCGACGCTCGGGATCTGGATCGGTTTGAGCGGCGGATACGTGAGATTTTCGACGGATGGAACCGGACGCTGCTGCGACCACGCCGGGGCGAGCGACGCTGCGAGCAGGAACACCGAAAGCCGTTTCATTGTTTTCCTTCCGCCCGTTTTGCGCCGGCCGGCTCCTGTGGCTGGTATATGTAGGAAGTCGTCCGGGACTCCGGCACGAAATACTTACGGGCGACGCGCTGAACATCCTCGGCCGTGACCTTCTCGATGTCATCGAGCGAGGTAAACAGCTTCCGCCAGTCTCCGTAGGCGGCGTAGTAAGCGGAGAGGAGGGAAGCGAGCCCCGAATTGCTGTCCAGTCGCCGGATGAGCTCTGCCCGCGTTTTCGTTTTTATCCGTGCCAAGTCGTCGGGCGCCACAGTGCCGCTTTTGAAACGCTCAAGGAGGGCACCGAATTCCTCCTGGTTGTCCTCCACCGAGTGCCCAAGCGCCGGAGCGAAGAAGAAGAGGAACAGGTTGGGATACCTGCCGCCGGGAAAGCTCTCGGCTGCAATTGCCGCCAGGGAAATACGCTTGTCGCGAACCATATCGCGATAGAGCACACCGGTCCTGCCGCTGGCCAGCAGCCCCGAGATCACGTCGAATACCGGGTCGTCCTTATCGTACTGATTGGGCCGTTTGTAGGCAGCAAGGAGCAGAGGCTGACTAGGAGAGGCTACTTCAGCCAGCTTGGGTCCGGGCTGCTCCGGTTCAACTGTGTGAACAAGAGGAGGAGGCTCGCCGGCGGGCATCGGTCCGAAATACTTCTCCGCCAATCGCCGCGCCTCGGCCGGGTCCACGTCTCCCACAATCGCCATCGTGATATTCGATGGCACGTAGTACGTCCGAAAGAACGCAAGCGCATCGGCGCGGCGCAGACTCGCAATATCGCTTGGCCAGCCGGCGCCCATATTCCGATAGGGATGCGCTGCGAAGGCCGTGGCAAGCAATGTTTGCATCAGCTTTCCTTGGGGGTTCGATTCGACGCGCATGCGGTACTCCTCCATCACCACGTTTCGCTCCTGATAAAACTGCCGGAAGACGGGATGGAGAAACCGCTGCGACTCGAGCAGAAACCAGAGCTCGATGCGATTCGACGGCAGGCTGTAGAAATATTCGGTGGAGTCCATGCTGGTGGAAGCATTCAAACCGGCGCCGCCGTTTTCTTCGATAATGCGTGGGTATAGGTTTGGTTCCACATAGGAGTCGGCACGCTGCTGGGCGGCTTTCAATTCGGATTCGTAGGCGCGGATCTTGCCGGCATCGGCGCGCATGCCCTTGTTGCGCTCGGCGTCCAACCGGTCGTAGATCCGCTCGACCTCTTCTAAAGCCTTCTGCTCCTCCGGCCAGTTGCGCGTCCCAATGGTCTCGGTTCCTTTGAACGCCATGTGCTCGAACATATGAGCGATGCCGGTCTTGCCGGAGGGGTCGTTCACCGAGCCGGCATTGACGTAGGTGTGAAAGGAAACGACCGGGGCTTCGTGGCGCTCGGCGATGATGAAGTGAAGTCCGTTGGCGAGCGAGAACTCAGTTACTTTTTTTTCGAATTCCTTAAGACTTTGTGCCGCTCCCGCAAACGGCAGAAGCACGGCTATCACCAGGACTCGTTGGCTGTTTGGCACGTTGGAAGCTCCTATCTGGGAGACCGTTGCCGGCCCTCACAAGCTAACAATCTTGTGCTGCCGCATGGCTTCATTCGCAAGATGCGACGTGCGGGCTGCCTCCACGCCGGCGCGAATGTTGGCATTGGGCGTTTTGCGGCTGCGGATCGAAGCCAGCCAGTTCTCGAGGTTCGTTTTGGTTCCGTCCCCCGTCGAGCGCACAGCAATATCCGGCTCGGGCATCGATGTGGCTTCACGTGGAACCTTTCCCTCCCGGTATACCCAGAAACCGTCGCGTGTAAGCTTCATCATTGCGTCGCTTCCGCGGAAGACAATCCCGCCGCCATCGAGTGAGCCGTTCATCGTTCCGTAATAGACCACCGTATAATTGTTCGGAAACTGGATGCACGAGTTGACCGTGTCCGGACATTCGAGCTCTTTTAACATGTGCGTGGCGCCGCATGCCTGTACCGATGAGAGAACCGGACTGCTCATGTACCACTGGATGACATCGATCCAATGAGTCATGAGGTCTGTGAAGATACCGCCGCCGAAGTCCCAGAAGAAACGCCAGCGCCTGTACTTGAGCTCACTGAAGGGCTGATCGGGAGCGGGGCCGAGCCAAGCCTTCCAATTCAGGCGCGCGGGATCGATGGCCTGGGCGGGATCTGATTTCCTTCCGTGATCCAGGTAGTCCTGATACCAATAGCACTGCACCAATGTAATCTGACCAAGCCGCCCGGAATCGACGATCTCCTTGGCAAGCAGGTAATGATCCCAGCTTCGCTGCTGTGTACCGGTCGCAACAATTCTCCCGGATTTTTCTACGGCGGCGATCAGCGTATCACCTTCAGAGATCTTGTGCGTGACGGGCTTTTCGCAGTAGACATCCTTACCCGCCGCGACCGCGTCCAGGATCATGGGAGTATGCCAATGATCGGGTGCGCCGATGACGACAGCGTCTACTTCCCGGCTGTCGAGCACCTCGCGGTACTCCGCCGTTGGCTTCGCAGGCGCGCCCATTGCTTCTACAGCAGCCGCCCGGCGCGGCTCGTAGACATCGCAGGCATACCGGATTTCGGTGTTCGGCAATGCTTTGAGCAGCTTCGCCAGATACATGCAGCGCCCGCCCGTGCCGATCAGGCCGATGCGGATCCGGTCGTTGGCACCAAGCGCGCGCTCGCCGGCGGCAAACGTGCCGGCTGCCGCAGCAACAAATTCTCTGCGATTCACGCGTCCCAGCCTATCACTTTGCGAAGCGATGAGCGGTTCGGCACGGCCGGTGTGTTCGAAACCGTGCAGAATTGCTCATGATCCAATCCGAAGAGCAATTTTATCGCCGAAATCCGCGGCTGAAAGCCCTTCCGGTGATATCATAGGGCTGAGATGAGCTTGCTGTCTCCTAGGCTACAACTCAAAGTCGCCCAGAAGCAGATCCTCACTCCGGGCCTGGTCCAGATGGTTACCGTACTTCAGCTCAACCGTCTGGAATTGAAAGAGATGATCAATCAGGAGATCGTCAAGAACCCGGTTTTGGAGGAAGCTGCGGACGACTCCGGTGAGGAAGTAACCCCCGAGGAGCTCCGTCCTCTGCTAGAGCCGGAGCGGGTGCCGGATCCGGCGGACCAGCAGATTCTGGACGCAGCCTCGGGTGAGACTCTTGTGAATGGCGCCACGGAAATCGACGGCGCGCCCGAGATCGCAGTCAATGGTGTCTTGTTTCCGGAAAACGCTGAGCCCGGAACTGTAGAAAGCTCTTCCGCTGAAGCAGAGCCCACACCCGCCGCGGATCCGTTTGACGAAATCGATTTTGGGAGTTTTTCGACGATTATCTGGATCCCGGCTACAAGAGTCCGGCCTCGGAATCAATCGAAAAACCGTCATTCGAGACGTTTCTCTCCGCGCCTTTCACGCTGGCCGATCACCTGCGCTCGCAGCTCAGCGTGAGCGTCATGGCGGACGCGGTGCGGGATGCCGCCGAATCGATTATCGGGAACCTGGATGAGGACGGCTATCTTTCGGCATCGCTGGAAGAGATTGCAGCCATGGGACAGCACTCGATGCCCGACACCGAAGCCGCGCTGAAAGTCGTGCAGTCGTTTGACCCGGCGGGAGTCGGCGCGCGAAATCTGCGGGAATGCCTGTTGCTGCAACTGGAGAGTATGAATGCTTGCGGCGGAGTGGCGTGGCAGATTGTCAATTCCCACTTGAGGCTGCTCGAAACGCGCCAGTACCGCGAGCTTGCAAAAGTGCTGAGCCGTCCAGCGGAACACATCGAGATTGCCGTTAAAGTCATCCGCCACCTGAACCCGCGGCCCGGCTTGCGCTATTCCGGAAGCGGCGCCCGCGTCGTGGAGCCGGACGTCTATTTCATCAAGGACGGGGACGATTACATCATCCAGATGAACGATGAGGACGTTCCGCAGCTTCGCCTGAACGCGCACTATCGCAAGATGCTTGACCGAGATAACGGCGCTACCAAAGAGGTGCGCGACTATGTCCGGGAACGGTACACCTCCGCGATTCAGCTCATGAAGAATATTGAGCAGCGGAAGCAAACCATTCTCAAGGTCTGCCAGGCCATTGTCAGGCGCCAGGCCGACTTTCTGACCAACGGCATCGATCATCTGAAACCCATGATGATCAAAGAAGTGGCCGAAGAGGTTGGCGTTCATCCATCGACCGTGAGCCGCGCCGTGGCTAACAAGTATGTCCACACGCCCCAGGGCGTCTTCGAGCTCCGGTACTTCTTTTCGGAAGCTGTACAGGGACCCTCCGGAGGCGCAACTCCCCTGCTGCTGCTCAAGCGGCGGGTCAAGAAGATGATCGAAGAGGAAGACAGCTCGCGGCCGCTCACGGATGAGCAGATCACGGCCCTGCTCAAGAGCGAGGGTATCGATGTGACCCGGCGCACCGTGGCAAAATACCGTGAGGACATGAAGATTCCATCGACTCATCAGCGGCGCGTCCGCAATTAACCCGCGGCGCCCTCTACTCATACGCGTAGTTTGAGACGGAGGCACGAATGCGAATCATCTATACAGGCAGGCAAGTGGAGTTGGCTCCGGCGCAACTGAGCAAACTCGAAAAGCAGTTCGCCAAAGTCGGCAAGCTCCTGGACGGAAAAGAGGAGCGGGAAGCCCACGTGATTCTGTCGCTCGAGCGGCACCTTCATCACGCGGAGATCACGGTTCACTATCACAATCATCCTCTGGTCGGGATCGGATCCAATCCCGACCTATTTACCGCTATTCATTGCGCCATCGACAAGCTGGAAAAGCAAGCAATCAAAGTGCGGGCCAAGTGGCGGGACACCAAACGAACCCCACGTAAAGAGATCCAAAGCCCAAGCGGCCCAGAAACGCCTGCTGAGCCTGAGTTGGAAGCTCCGGCTGAGCGGCAGGTCTTCCGCGTTAACCACCATGAGCGCCGGAAACCTATGACCCTCGATGAAGCTCTGATGGAAATGGAGCAAGGGCGGGACTACCTCGTGTATCGGGACGCGGAAACGGATCGGATTTCGGTGCTACTGCGGCGGCGGGACGGTAACTTCGATCTCGTGGAAGCCTAAGCCCGCGGGAATGAGAAAGAGTACTCGCTCGGCCAACAGGCAGGGGCCGGCCGGTGAACGGCTTGCTGAACTTGTGATCATCACTGGTCTCAGCGGTTCCGGAAAAGGTTCCGTGCTCAAGGCTCTGGAGGATCTGGGCTACTATTCGGTAGACAACCTCCCGGTGGATCTCATTCCCAAGTTCGCCGATTTGACCCGCGATTCGGCCAGCATCCGGCGCGCTGCGCTGGTGGTGGACGTGCGTGAAGGCGAGGCTCTAAAGCGGCTGCCCCAGGTTTACTCGCGCATCCGCAATGGCCTGGAAACCAAGCTTCTATTTCTGGATGCAGACGACGAGACGATCCTGCGCCGGTTCAGCGAAACGCGCCGGCCTCACCCGCTCGGCACCGATCGGACTATCACCAAAAGTATTCAAACGGAGCGTAGGGCATTGGCTCCAATACGCGCGATGGCGGATCTTATCATCAACACCTCGAAATTCACGGTGCATGAACTGCGCGAGTTCATCGGCGAAAAATTCCGCGGGGATGGTGAACAGTCCAAGATCATGGTCTACGTGACGAGCTTCGGATATCGTCACGGCGTTCCTTCCGACAGCGATCTTGTCTTTGACGTCCGTTTTCTGCCCAACCCCAACTACATACCGCGATTTAAGAAGCTGACGGGCCGTCACCCCAGCGTGGCCCGATATATTCGTTCGTTCCCGCAGACCCGGGAATTTATTCAGCGCATTTCCGAGTTGCTCGTCTATCTCCTTCCGCATTACATCCGCGAGGGCAAGAGCTATCTGACGATCGCATTCGGCTGCACAGGCGGGCATCACCGCTCTGTCATGATTGCGGACCAGATCCGTAAGGCGCTGGTTCGGGCTGGGTTCAACGCCAAAATCAATCACCGCGATATTGCCAAGGGCGTCTAAAAGATATGCCGATTCCCCTGATTCTGGTGGATGCTTTCGCTCCGCGGCCGTTTGCCGGAAACCAGGCGGCGGTCTGTCTTCTATCAGAGCCTGCTGCACCGGCATGGATGCAGAACGTGGCGCGCGAAATGAATCTTTCCGAGACTGCCTTTGTTTCGCCGCGGGGCGATAGCTACGATCTGCGCTGGTTCACACCCACCGTGGAGGTGGATCTGTGCGGTCATGCCACGCTGGCCAGCGCCCACGTGCTTTGGGAGCGAGGAGTGCTTGCGAGCGACTCGCCGGCGCGGTTTCTTACGCGCAGCGGGCTACTTATTTGTCACAAGCGAGGCGAGTGGGTGGAAATGGATTTTCCGGCAAAGCCTGAAAGCGCAGCCACGCCGCCGCCCGATCTGTTTGAAGCGCTCGGCGGCATCCGGGGGTATGTGGGCCGCAACGCGTTTGATTACCTGGTGGCCGTCGATTCCGAAAAGATCGTACGCGAGCTCAAGCCCGATTTTGGCCGCCTGCGGAATCTCCCCGTCCGCGGCATTATCGTGACGAGCCGTTCGGATTCGGAAGAGTTCGATTTTGTATCTCGATTCTTCGCGCCGGGCTCGGGTATCGATGAAGACCCGGTTACGGGTTCGGCCCACTGCTGCCTGGGTCCTTTCTGGGCCGCGCGATTAGGAAAAGCCGAGATGAGGGCCTTCCAAGCGTCCGCGCGTGGGGGCGTGGTGCGCGTGCGAGTTTCGGGTGACCGCGTGCATCTCGGCGGGCAAGCTGTTACCGTTTTGCGGGGCGAGCTAGTCGCGAGCAGCCGTCCGTGAAGTCTCAGCGCACAGCCCATGCTACACTCCACCGTATGGAAACCGACCGCGGCGCCATGCCGGACGAGCCGCCGCCCTTTCTGGGCACCTGGCGGCGGGTGTACGCGGTTGTGGTCCTGTACTTGGCCGCGCTGATCGCATCCTTTTACGCCTTCACGCGAGCCTTTTCATGAGACCGCTCGATTGGGTGGTCCTGGTCGCCTCACTTTTTTCGATCGTCCTCTACGGTCTTTACAAAGGTCGGGGAAGCCGCACCGTTAATCAATATCTGCTTGCCGGGAAAACGATGCCATGGTACGCCATGGCGCTGTCCATCATGGCGACGCAGGCAAGCGCCGTCACGTTCATCTCTACCACCGGGCAGGCCTACGTGGATGGGATGCGGTTCGTGCAGTTCTATTTCGGGCTGCCGCTCGCCATGGTGATCCTGTGCGCCACCGCGGTGCCCATTTTTCACCGCGCCAACGTCTATACCGCATACGAATATCTGGAACTGCGATTCGATTCGAAAACTCGCGTCCTGGCGAGCCTCGTATTTCTGACTCAGCGCGGGCTCGCGGTGGGCATTTCGCTGTACGCTCCGGCGATTGTGCTCTCAGTAATCTTCGGCTGGTCCGACCAAGTCACCACGTTCATCATGGGAGCGCTGGTAATTTTCTACACAGTGATCGGCGGCATTCAGGCGGTGACATGGACGGACGTGCAGCAGATGCTCATCATCTTTCTAGGACTGATCGTGGCGGTCGTAATGGTGATATGGCTGCTGCCCGGTGTATCTCTGCCCGATGCCGTTCTTTTGGCCGGCGCCGCCGGCAAGTTAAACGCTGTAGATACGTCTTTCGACTGGAGCAACCGCTACAACCTGTGGAGCGGTCTGATCGGCGGAATGTTTTTGGCGCTGGCTTATTTCGGAACCGACCAATCCCAGGTGCAGCGCTATCTGACCGGCCGCTCGATCGCGCAGAGCAAGCTCAGTCTGCTGTTCAACGCAATGGCCAAGGTGCCGATGCAGTTTTTTATTCTGTTCGTCGGGGCGATGGTCTTCGTTTTCCACCTGTTCGTCGAGCCGCCGCTGCTGTTTCAGAAAGCCTACCTGGCTCGGATCCAGTCCTCGGAGTGGCGGGACAAGTACAATCCTCTGGCCGAACGGTATAAGCGCGCTTTCGAGGAGCGCAGACAAGCGGCCGTGCGGATTGTTGAGGCAGAGCGGCGAGGCGATGACGCTTCGTTCGCGTCAAGCCGCGCCCGGTTCCGCAGAGCGCAGGCAGAGTTCGACGCGGTCAGGACGCAGGGCGCGCACCTGGTGGAGAAGGTCACGGGCGAAAAGGGGTTCAACGATACCAACTATATCTTTCTCTCCTTCGTTACCCGCTACCTGCCGGTTGGCGTAGTGGGGTTGATCATCGCCGTGATATTCGCCGCGGCGATGTCCACGATCTCAGCGGAAATTAATTCGCTGGCCACCGTTACGGTAATCGACGTGTATCGGCGCCACCTTCATAAGGGGGCAAGCGACCGGCATTATCTCTGGGCATCCCGCGCGGCCACGGCATTCTGGGGATGCTACGCTGTCGGGTTCGCGGAGTACGGAAAGAACCTAGGTTCGCTGATCGAAGCTGTCAACATGCTCGGCTCTTTTTTCTACGGATCGCTGCTCGGAGTCTTTGTTCTGGCGTTTTTTTTCCGGCGCGTAGGCGGGAATGCGGCGTTCCTTGCGATCCTGGCGGGCGAGGCGGCCGTCTTCGCGGTCTTCCGGCTCACGAACGTTTCCTTCCTTTGGTACAACGTCGTGGGCTGCGTGGTTGTGGTGCTGGCGGGCGTGCTGTTCAGCGCTTTCGAAACCACTTCCGCCAAGCCAGATAAAGCAGGATTAGCGCAGCCGCGATGAGTGCGGCGCCGGTGATATTCCGATGCACCTGCCGCAGCACAGCCTCCCACTGCTCGCCGAGAAAGTAGCCCAGCGCGATAAACGTTGATGTCCACAGCAGGGCGCCGCCGTACGCAAATACGGCAAACCAGTGCGTCTCGAGCTCGCTTATGCCGGCGGCATAGGCCGTCAGGTGACGGATGCCGGGAACGAAGTATCCAAACGTCAGAGCCCACCGGCCGACATGCTCGAACCATTCATGAGCACGATTGATCTTTGTTTCATCCAAGTGCAAATAGCGTCCGAAACGATGAAGGAGCGTGATTCCAAATGTACGGCCGAGGGCATAGCTAATCGTGATGCCGCACATGCTGCCGCTGAGCGCGGAGAGGAAAGCCGGAAATGCCTGTATCTCGTGCCGCCAGATCAGGTAACCGGTGAAGGTGAGCAGCGTCTCGTCTGGCACGGGCAGGCCGACGATGCCCAAAACGAGCAAAGCGAAAATGGCGGGATAGCCATGGCGCGCGATCCAGTCGAGCAGGTGCTGATCCATCGGGGCATGGTCTTACACCACGACGGCGCTAATCGCAACCGAGGAGCGTTGACCCTCCACTACCACGATTCCGCTGGCGGTGACGTGATGCAGACGGCGGTCCTCCTCCAGGTCGTAGCCGATACAAGTATCCGGAGGCACTTTGACGTTTTTGTCCAGGATCGCCCGGCGGATTCGCGCGCGCCGGCCGATATCGCAATTGTCCAGAATGATCGACTCTTCGACTAAGGCTCCCGCATGGACCCGCACGCCGCGGGAAAGCACCGAATTTCGGACCACGCCGCCCGAAAGGATCGAGCCTCCGGCCACGATGGAGTCGATAGCCTGGCCGCGGCGGTGTTCGTCATCGAAGGTGAACTTGGCCGGCGGGTCGGGATAGCTGGTCGTGCGGACGGGCCATTCGCGATTGTACAGATTCAATTGCGGCGCCACCGAGCGTAGATCCATGTTGGCCTCGTAATACGCATCGATCGTCCCCACATCCTTCCAATACGGGATACTGTCCGGCGGATCGCCAGGAATTCGATTGGTCTGGAAATCGTAAGCGAAGATTCGCGCTTTACCGGCAAGCCTCGGCAGAATGTCGCGACCGAAATCGTGCGAGCTGTGCTCGTCGGCTGCGTCGGTGTGAAGCTCCCTCAGGAGGCATTCGGTCGAGAAAATGTAATTGCCCATCGACGCGAACACACATTTCGGATCAGACGGGATCGTAGGGGCATCGGCTTTTTTCTCGTGAAATGCGAGAATTCGGCTCTGCGCATCCACCTCAATAACCCCAAACTGAACTGCCAGTTCGCGTTCGACCGGAATCGCAGCAACCGAGACTTCGGCCTGTTTGCGGCGATGATAATCGACCATGCTGGTGATGTTCATGCGGTAGACATGATCGCCGCCGAAGATCGCTACAACATCCGGGTTAGCCTGCTCGATCAGGTTGATGTTCTGGTAGATCGCGTCGGCGGTGCCTTGGTACCAGCTCTCTGTGGCCGAGCGCATCTGTGCCGGAACGGGAATCAGGAACTGCGTTTTGAGGAGCGGCCCGAACTGCCAGCCTTCGCTGAGATGCTGCAACAAAGACTGGCTCTTAAACTGAGTCAGCACATAGATCGAGTAGATACCCGAATTAATGAAGTTACTCAGGACAAAGTCGATGATCCGGTACTTTCCGCCGAACGGTACGGCGGGTTTCGCCCGCTCCTTGGTCAAGGGATAAAGGCGCGTCCCTTTGCCTCCGGCCAGCACGATCCCGAGCACGCGTGTCTGCATATTGACCAAAGCCATATTGTTCCAGCGGGCAGCGGCCCGAAGCAAGAGTGAAAATGAAGGTGTGCCTCGGCAACTGTGATATATCTGAGGAACTGATGCAAAGTCTGCAGGCAGCTTCGGCCAAGAGCGCCGGCCGCGCCGCGGCGACGATGCGGTGGTGGATCATCGCGCTTCTCAGCCTGGGAATGATCATTGCCTATATCGACCGCGCCAATATTTCGGTTGCTCTGGCGGTTCCGGATTTCAAGAGGGTATTCCGACTCACCGATCAGGATCGGGGTGCGCTAAACTCGGCCTTCTTCTGGTCGTACGCTTTCTTACAGATCCCGGCGGGATGGCTGGTGGACCGGTATGGCGTGAAATATCCGTACGCCATCGGCTTCTTCTTCTGGAGCATTGTTTCCGCCGCGACCGCGCTCTGCACGTCTGTCTACCAGTTTTTCACTGTGCGATTTCTGTTGGGCGTCGGCGAGTCGGTCGTAACTCCGGCCAGCATGCGTTGGATCCGATTCCATTTTGCGGAAAAGGAGCGCGGCCTTGCAGTAGGGCTGTACATGACCGGCACCAAGATTGGGCCGGCGGTGGGAGCGCCGATTGCCGCCTGGTTGATCATGGCATTCAATTGGAAGTTGATGTTCATCATTCTGGGGCTCGGCTCGCTTCTGTGGCTGGTGCCCTGGATGCTGCTGGTGCGCCATGACGATCGAGAGATCGAGCGCGCTGCGCAGCACAAGAGCGCGCCGGCGGTGGGCTTCGGCCGCGTTATGGCCAGCCCGGTGATTTGGGGCACGATCATCGGCACATTCTGTTACATGTATTTCGTGTATTTCTGCATGACGTGGATGCCGGCCTACTTCGTCGAGTATCGGCACCTCTCGATCACTTCGATGGGCCTGTACACGTTCTTCAGTTTCGGAGGCATGGCGGCGATGGCGGCCATTGCCGGCTGGATGGCCGATCGCATGATCGCACGCGGCGGCAATGCTGTGCGCATCCGGAAAGCATTCACCATTGCAGGGTTCCTCATGGCTTCGACCGAGGTGTTGGGCGCGATCTCGAGCTCCGTGCCCGTCGCGCTTTTCTTCGCGGTGTTTTCACTTACGGGCCTCGGCTTGGCCACGGCGAACTACTGGGCGCTGACCCAGACATTGATTCCGGGCGGCGCGATCGGGCGTATTGTCGGAATTCAGAACTGCGCCGCAAACCTGCCCGGCATCGTAGCGCCACTGCTCACCGGCTGGCTAAAACAGAAGACGGGAAGCTACGAAGCGCCGATGCAGGCCATCTGGTTTTTTCTGATCGTGGGCGTGGCTGCGTACGTCTTTCTGGTCCGCGAGAAGTACGCTCCCGCTCCTCAGTCCGCGTGAGCGGCAGGAGGTTGATGTGAAACGGGCAATCGCACTGACGGCTGTTGTTTCCTCTTTGGCGACGCTGGCCGTGCAATGGGCGCTAGCATCTGCCGGCGTTGCTGCACGTGTCGTTTTGGATAACGCGAAGGTGGTGACTACGGAGGTGAGCTATGCGCCGGGATCGCGGCGGGAGCCCGGTATTCGCGGACACGATCAGGTTATCGTTTTTCTGGATGATTGCCGCTACGAGCGGACCGACTCCAAGACCGGCGAGAAGACGATTCGCACACGGCGCGCCGGCGAGGTGATCTGGCACTCTAAGGGAGAGGACGCGCCGCTGCTTGTAAATCTGGGGTCGAAGCCTTACCGGACGATCGTTGTCGAGCTGAAGTAAGCGCTAATCCTGCCAGTCCATTGCTAGCCGGACGAAGGTCCGGACGCACACGCCGGACGGCCCTTTGGCCAGGAACGGCTTGCCGTCATCGAGCCACGCCGTGCCGGCAATGTCGAGATGGACCCAAGGCGTAGGATCAGCGAATTCCTTGAGGAACATCGCCGCTGTAACGGCGCCGCCCCAGCGGCCGCCCACGTTGGGAATATCGGCGAAGGCGCTCTTCAGATAATCCTTGTAGTCGTCTTCGAGCGGCATGTGCCACATCTTTTCGCCTTCGCGGCGGCTGGCTTGCATCAGACGATTTAACAATCCGTCGTCGTTAGCGAATACGCCGACGTTCACGTGGCCCAGCGCCACAACGATCGCGCCAGTCAGAGTCGCCGCGTCCACCAGGTGGGTGCAACCCAGTTTTCGCGCATAGCTCAACGCATCGGCCAGGATTAGCCGGCCCTCCGCATCGGTATTGATCACCTCAATGGTCTTACCGGACATGGAAGTGACGATATCGCCGGGCCGCTGTGCGCGGTCGCCAGGCATATTCTCGACAGCGGGGACCAGTCCAGTCACCGGGATCGACGGCTGCAACTGAGCCAGGGCGCGCATCGCGGCGATTACGGCTGCGCCACCCGACATGTCGTACTTCATCTTTTCCATCCCGTCAGCCGGTTTGATGGAGATGCCGCCGGTATCGAACGTGACGCCCTTGCCCACAAGGCCAAGATGGGCGCCCGAAGCCGGCTGAGATGCGGGCCGGTATCGCAGGACGATCAGCACGGGTGGCTCCGCGCTACCCATCGCGACGCCCAACAGGCTGCCCATGCCAAGCTGGCGCATCCGGTCCTGATCGAGTACATCACATTCGAGACCCGCAGCCGCCGCCATCTCCCGTGCGTGGTCCGCCAGCCGGACAGGTGTGAGCCGGTTACCCGGCTCGTTGGCCAGATCCCGGGCGAAGTTCTGAGCCTCCGCGATCACCCGTCCCTGACTGACGGCTGGCTCAAACCGCGCCGCATCATCGCCTGCCACGGTAAATGCCTCGATGGTCTTGTTGCTGTTTTTATCGGTCTTATAGCGGTCCGGTTCGTAATCACCGAGGATTGCGCCTTCGACGGCTGCCTGCGCGTGGTCCGGCGTCGCAAGGTCGTCCGAAAGAAATAGAACGGCGCGCCGCACCGATTTCGATTTTAGGAACCGGAGGGCGGCTCCAGCGAGCTTTCTCACGTCAGCCGGAGCGAACTTCTCGCGCTTACCCAGTCCGGCTACCAGGAGGCGCTTGGATCGGAGGCCGGGTGGATTGTGCAGCAGCGTCATTTCGAGCGGTTTTCCAGTGATCTCGCCGGAGTCGAACAACTCGGCGAGCCCGAACCGTTCTTCTTTCCGGCCTTCAAATGCCGGCAGGATCAGGGCATCGGTCTCGACGGCCTCAAGCGGCCTGTGTTCCAGATTGATCTGCATTCTTCTTTCAGTCTCCGCTTCCGGATTTTCTGTTGCGAATCGCTTCGCGCGCCTCGGCTTCCGCCGTCCGGGCCCGCTCGGCCTCGCGCTTATCGTGCAGTTTCTTGCCGCGCGCGAGCGCCAGTTCACACTTGATCCGTCCTCCCTTGAGATAGATCTTCGTAGGAATCAACGCCAGTCCGCGCTCGCGCGTCTTACCAATCAGCTTATCGATTTCCTGGCGGTGCAGCAGAAGCTTGCGATTTCGAACCGGCGGGTGATTTTCCCGGTTCCCGTGTGAATACTGACTGATGTGGGCGTTTACGAGCCACGCCTCCCTGTCGATTACCGTGGCGTAGCTTTCTTTAAGCTGGACTTTGCCATCGCGCGCGGCTTTCACCTCGGTGCCGGTTAACACGAGCCCGGCTTCGAACCGATCCATCAGGAAGTAGTTATGTGCGGCCTGTCGGTTATCGCTCAGGACTTGAAGGTCGGTCCTCTTTTCGGCCAAATCTTGCTCTCAACGCTGGGAAGCTCAGCCGCGTCAATTATTTGAAATGACGGCGGACGCGACCCATTCTAACACGTGCATACCCCAGAGCCCTGAAAGCCCCGAAACATGCCTGTTTTGAAGCGTTTTGCCGGTATCTGCGCAGCCGTTGCGCTGTTGATGGCGTCCGGGCCGAAGCTCGCCGCCCGCACCAAGAAGGCAGACAAGCTGGTTGCGCAGGGGCGGCAAAAAGAGTTGCACAAGGATTGGGACGGCGCACTGGAGCTATACGAACAGGCGCTGAGTCTTGATCCCGGAGATGCGGGTTATCAACTGTCCGTGGATCGGGTGCGCTTCCAGGCGTCTATGTCCCATGTCAATGATGGGCTGCGTGTGCGGAGTCAGGGAGCGCTCGAAGAGGCCATGCAGCAGTTCATCAAGGCCTACGCCATCGATCCCTCATCCATTGTGGCGCAGCAGGAGATTCAACGCACCCGGGAGATGATTGAGCGGGAAAAGCGCAAAGCCAAGGAGTCCGGAGGCGCTCAGCGCACTCCGGAGGAGCGGGCCCTTACGCCGGTCGAGGAAGCCAAGAAGGAAACCGAGGCTCGGCTTTCGCGCATTCTGCCCGTCCCGGAATTGAAGCCGCTCAATCCGCAGCCCATCAACCTCAAGATGAACAACCAGCCGCCGCGAGTTCTCTACGAAACGGTAGGAAAGCTGGCCGGCATCAACGTTCTGTTCGATCCGGAGTATCAGCCGCCGCCCAAGAACCAGTCGATCGAGCTGAGCAATGCCACGCTCGAGGAGGCTCTCGATTACGTCGGCGTGATTACCAAATCGTTCTGGAAGCCGTTGTCGACCAATACGATCTTCATCTCTAACGACAATCCCACGAAGCGCCGGGACTACGAAGAGCAGGTGATGAAGGTCTTTTACCTGACCAACGTCAATACTCCACAGGAGCTGCAGGAGATCATCACGGCCGTGCGCGCCGTTGCAGACATACAGCGGCTTTATGTCTACAACTCCCAGAACGCAATCATTGCGCGGGGGGAGGCGGACCGGATTGCGCTGGCGGAGAAGATCATTTCGGATCTGGACAAGCCCAAGTCGGAAGTTGTCGTAGACGTGATGGTGATGGAAGTCAGCTCGGTCTACAGCCGGAAGCTTGCCGCGGCGCTGGCCCCTCAGGGTTTGAATATGCCGGTCAAGTTCACGCCGCGCAACGGCATTACGATCGGCGGCAGCAATTCGAACGGGTCGGGCTCGAACGGCTCCGGAAACGGCAGCGGAGATAACGGCACCGGGACGGGCAACAACACCGGTAACGGAAACAGCAACAACGGGAATAATGGCGGAGGAAATAGCGGAGGCTCAACAACGGGCATTTCGCTGGCGAACCTCGGCAAGATCAGCAGCGCCGATTATTCCGTTGTTCTGCCGGACGGTCTACTGCAGGCGATCCTGACCGATACCGGAACGCGCGTGCTGCAATCGCCGCAACTGCGCTCCGTGGATAACGTAAAGGCCTCGCTGAAGATCGGCGACCGCCAGCCGACTGCGACCGGAAGCTTTCAGCCCGGTGTCGGCGGAGTAAACATCAATCCGCTGGTGAACACGCAGTTTTCGTTTATCGATGTCGGCGTGAATCTCGACGTCACTCCGCGCGTGCACGAGAACAACGAAGTCTCGCTGCACGTGATGGTAGACATTTCCAAAGTAACCAGCACGGTGAATCTGGGTGGAATCGATCAGCCGGTCATCGGCCAGCGCAAGCTGGAGCATGAGATCCGCCTGCGCGACGGCGAGATTAACCTCCTGGGCGGTTTGACGCAGGTGCAGGAGACCAAGGCGGTCACCGGAATTCCAGGGCTCTCGAACATTCCGATTCTGCGGCGGCTGTTCACCAGCGAATCGCTCGACAAAAATAACAGCGAACTGCTCATCGCGTTGATTCCGCATATCGTGCGGCGACCCTCGTTCACGGCGCAGAACCTGCGATCGATTGCCGTAGGCAATCAGGCGGTGGTAAAGCTGAATTATGCCCCGCGAGCTGCGGAGACGCCGGAAGCTCCAAAGCCGCCGCCCGCTGCCGGCCAGCCCCCGGCGCCGCAGCCTCCAGCGCCTGCACCGGCGCCGAAGCTGCCAGCCCCTGCCGGTCAAGCGGCTGTACGGTTCGTGCCTCCGCAGGCCGATGTGGCGGCCGGCAGCGCGCTCGAGATCAATCTGATGGCGGACAATATGACGGACCTCGCGGCTGCGCCGATGCAGATTAAGTACGATCCCAAGGTGCTGCGGCTGGATTCTGTTGTGCAGGGCGATCTACTGGCCCGCGATGGACAGCAGGTAAGCTTTGCCATGAATATTCGCAACGATTCCGGTGACGCCTCCGTCACTCTGAACCGGATGCCCGGGGCTGCCGGAGTGAGCGGGTCGGGAGTGCTGGTTACGCTGCGCTTCCACGCAATCAGCAAGGGTACCGCGCCCGTTTCGTTATCGCAGATCGCTCTGCGCAACTCCCAGGGGCAGCCGATTTCGGCTCCAGCCCCCGTGGTCACGGTTAACGTACGATGAAACTGAGAAAGCGCAAATCCGGCGAACGAGGCCTTACCCTGGTGGAGCTGATCGTGGCCTTCACGATCATGATGCTTCTCACCACGATGTCCGTTCCCCTGGCTCGGGCCAAGATCCGGCGCGAGAGGGAACGCGAGTACCGGCGTGCGCTTGACGAGATCCGCAGGGCCATTGACAAGTACAAAGACATGGCGGAAGCCGGCTACCTGGGCCCGCAAAAGCTGGGCGCGGAGAATTATCCGGAGAATCTGCAAGTACTCGTCGACGGCGTGAAGCTCAGCGGAACCGTAGATAAGAAAATGCGGTTCCTGCGCCGCATCCCCAAAGACCCATTCACGAATTCCACCGACTGGGGTCTCCACAGTACGCAGGACGATCCGAAGTCGACGAGCTGGGGAGGGCAGAACGTGTTCGATGTGTACACCAAATCCACGGAAAAGGCGCCCGATGGAACTCCCTATTCGCAGTGGTGATGGGATGCGCGCCGTAGCAGCCCGTTGGAGAGCTCGAAACCCGCTCGCCGCGCGTGCGGCTGGGCATGATCACGGCTTCACGATGGTGGAGCTGATGATCGTGATGGCGATCGTCGTGGTCCTCATCTCCATCGCCCTGCCGCTTTATCAGAAGTCGATCATTCATGCGAAGGAAAGCGTTCTGAAGAACAATCTTTTCACTCTGCGGACCGTCATCGACGAATACACCTACGACAAGCAGAAAGCGCCGCAGTCTCTGCAAGACCTTGTCTCGGAAGGGTATCTGCGTGAAATCCCGATCGACCCAATGACCGGCAACAACACAAGCTGGAAGGTCATTATGGAGGATGCCCTACAGAGCGTCAACCAGACAGAGCCCGGAATTTTTGACGTGAAGAGCAGTTCGGATAAAATAGGCCTGGATGGCACGCCGTACGCGGACTGGTAAACGATTTGCAGGTCTGGTATTCCTGATTGCGGCTGCACTTCCCACGCTCCACGCCCAGAACCCCGTCCTGGGGTGCGTTGCCTCAGCTGTTCCGGCGCTTATCCCGTCTGAAGGCATCGCCGAGCGTATCGGCGACGTTTTGATCCAGTGCTCCGGCGGTGTTCCCGGCACAGTTTACAACGGTAACCTGAACCTTCTGCTGCCGGTCTCAATCACCAACCGCATCGATTCCGGCTCGCATGCCGCTGACGCCGTCCTCAGCGTGGGTTCTATACCCTCCGGCATCCAGGGGGTGGTTTCATCACAGAACATCGCCTTCAACGGAGTGCGGGCCGTTTTGGATGCGTCGGGTTCGGTGGTTCTCAAGATCAGCGGCGTGAGAGTGAACGCCAACCAGTTGGGAATGGCGGCGCCCTCGCCGATTCAGGCGTTCCTGTCTCTGCAGGGGTTCGGGTCGCTGGCGCTCGGTAATAATCCGGTGGCTGTTGCACAGCCTTCACCAGGCCTTGTGGCGGCGTATTCCAGCGCGACGATCCGCTGCGCAGGATCTCCGCTGCCGGCCGACATCAATATAGCCAGCCTGTTCGCTGCGGGCACCCGTTTCAGTTCCATCCGCGTGACTGAAGGATTTGCCGCGGCGTTTCGAGTTCGCCAGGTTGGGGATGATAGTGGGATCCGGATCACGGTCCGCTATACCGGATTCCCGGCGGGCGCGCGCGTATTTGTACCGGACGTAATTGCCGGCTCGAGCGCTGCCGAGCGCACGGCGGCAGGCGACCTGGGGCTAACTCCTTCCGGAGGCCGTTACGTACCCAGCAGCGGCACACTTCTGCTGTCCCGTGTGCTGTACACGGATACGAACGGCGCCGGTGGAATGGTGGCCTACACACCTCCTGCCGCCGGATCACCGGCAGTAACGTTCAATACCGTCAGCGAGGTTCCGCTTAGCGGCGGCCAGGGCTTGGCCGTGTACGAAGTGGTGGATGCGAATTCCGGTTTAAGGGAGAGCGCCCAGATTCCGACCTTCTTCGGTATAGCGAATCCGCAGCCCGACGTCATCGCGCAGGCCCAGGTGAGCTTCGCTCCGATCTCGGCGATTGCCTCCGCTTCGGATCGCGCTCCCGTGCCGCGTTTTGCCGCTGTGGCGCCCGGCTCCGATTGCCCCGCGGTCGGAGATTGCGACGCCGCCTACTTTCCGCAACTGAATGTTCCTGCGGCGCCCATAGTGTTCACGGCCACCGCGGGCGGCGCCGCTTACCAGCAGTCCGCCTTTATTCCCGTTCAGAACGCGCGCGGCGGTGTCTTGAACTGGACGGCAACGGTCACTTACAAGAACGGAGCCGATTGGCTAACGCTGGAGAATGCCTCCGGGCTGAACAGCGCGACCGTGCGTGTCTGGGCGCGTCCGCAGAAGCTACCCCCAGGTACCTATCAGGCCGCGATCACGGTGGATGCCGGGCCGCTGGCGGGCAGCAAGAGCGTGCCGGTCACGCTCATCGTAGCGTCGCCGGGGGGAGCGCCCGCAGGCTCGCCCGTTGTAGTGACTCGCCTTGTGAATGGCGCGAGCTTTGCCGAAGGACCGGTCGCGGCGGGTTCGCTGGCGACGATTCAAGGTTCCAAGCTTGCAGGGAGCAATGTCGCGGTGACTTTTGACGGTATCGCAGCCAAGCTGCTCTACACCGGCGATATGCAAATCAATTTGAGAGTGCCGCAGGAGCTGGCCGGGCGCAGCTCGGCACAGCTTGTGGCCTCTGTGGATGGGTTAGCGAGTGCGCCGTTGGCCGTGGCCCTGGCTCCTATAGCGCCAGGAATTTTTTCGAATGGCATTCTGAATCAGGACAACTCCGTCAATACTCCCGAAAGCCCGGCTCCCTCCGGTACGGTCATTCAGATCTTCGCCACCGGCTTACCTTCGGATGGTAGCGGTGTCTTTGTCCGCATCCAGGACAGGGACAACATCGTACCGCTTTACGCCGGGCCGGCGCCGGGTCTGGACGGCGTCGAACAGGTGAACGCCGCAATTCCGGCGGATCTTCCGGCCATGACAGCAAACCTGCTGGTCTGCGCGAATGCGGGAGGCCAGCGGTACTGCAGCGCGCCCGTGCAGATGGCGGTCGGCCGTTAGGGCGCGCATGCCGAAGGCTCAACTCGTAGCTGTTGGGTTGTGTCTGCTCAGCGGCTGCGGGTATGTGGGCGACCCGCTGCCGCCGCTACTCAATATCCCAGCACGAGTTACCGATTTGGCGGCCGTGCAGCGCGGGTCTCGAATCATCGCGCAGTTCACGCTTCCGAAGCTTACCACCGACGGCACGGTCATCCACAGGCCGGTACAGGCGGAGCTGTTTGTTGGCCCGCTTGCCGCCGGGCCGTTCGATGAGCACTTCTGGTCACTGGGAGCCAAGTCGCTGGGAGAAGGGACCGTCGAGAACGGCAGGGTGCTTTATGATATGCCGGCCGCGGAATGGAGCGGAAAGCAGATCGCACTGGGCGCCAAAGTTACTGGCTCGAACGGCCGCACGGCAGGGTGGTCAAATTTCGCAGTCCTCACGGTGGTAGCCGCCCCGGGCCGCCCCGCTGGTGTGCGTGCAGAGGCGGTTGCACAAGGCGTGCGGCTGACCTGGCAGGGCGGCGGCGGACCGGCATTTCGAGTCCTGCGCCGCGCTCCCGGGGAGCAATCGTTCAAGATCATCGGCAATACAAGTCAGGCTGAATGGATCGACAATGCGATCGAGTTTGGAAAGACCTACGCCTACCTGGTTCAGGCTGTAGAGAAGGCTGGACCGGGCGAAGCAGAAAGCGAGCTTTCCGATATGGTTGAGATCACTCCGGAAGATAGGTTCCCGCCCGCAACGCCCTCGAACGTGAAGGCTGTGGTCTCCACCGCTACAATCGAGCTCACCTGGGACAGGAACACAGAAGCTGATCTGATTGGCTATCGCGTTTATCGTGCGGCGGGTGAAGGCGCGTTTGAAATGGTTGCGGAAGTCCCGAACGTGCCCGGCTATAGCGATCGGAAGCTCGTCCACGGCACGATGTACCGCTATGCCATCACGGCCTATGATCGCTCCGGCAATGAGAGCCCGCGGTCTGTATTGGTTCAGGTGATGGCGCCGTAGCAAGCCGTAGCGACCGCCTGAGTGTTACATGCGGCGGGAGCGACCACAGCCCATCGTGCAGTCCGGGAGCCCTATTCTTACCTCACGATGCCAATTGCGAAGCCGCCCCAGGCGCGTTTGCCTCCCGTCTCCTTCCCGAGAGTGCGCTGCTCGAGGAGCGAGAGTCCACCAGATCGGAGTAGTTCAACGAGGCGCTCGCGCGATGGCGGCGTACTATCGATCCCGAACTTCAAAGGCTCTCCTGCGGCTTTGGTTGCCGCTCTGCCGTAACGCCAATACAGCCCTTGCGAAGTTAGCGGTTCGGTCGTGAAATAGTCAAATGCGACGATACTGCCCTGGACTGTAGAGGCAATCTTGTGTAGCGTGGATTCCACGGCTTCCCGGTTCAGGTAATGAATCACGCCTTCCAAGAGAAAAAGCGCAGGTTTGCGCGGATCAAAACCCGCCTGGACGAGGCGAGAGAACCAATCCTCCTTCTCGAAATCGGCAGATACGAACGTGACTTTTGAGGCATCGATACGGGATTTTTCCAGCAGCCGGCGCTTGACGGCCTGCGTTTTCGGACTGTCAATCTCGAAAACGTGAACCCGCGCCTCCTTTGGAAGCCGATATGCACGAGTGTCGAAGCCTGCACCAAGGATCACGAACTGTGCTGTGTGAGCGAGGTATCGCGCGACAACAGCGTCGAAGAATGTCTGCCGGGCTGAGGCTTGATGCTGCACAGCAACTTCACCTTCATATGGATACCGGAACGCCCTTGGCACGTAGCCTGTCAGACGATGGGCCAGTAGCATCGGTCCCACGGCGAGATACCAGCCTAAGGGAAAAGAGCCTAATAGGGGCACCATCAGCCTACTGGCTGCTTCATCTTCTCTGACGCCGAGATGGTGCTGTGTCCAGCGCGCAGCAAGCGGCCCCTGTGCGGTTATTGAAACACCCGGCCGGCGCCCCAGGAACAGGCAGCCAACATGAAGCGCATAGCCTATCAGCGTGCAGGGGAATAGAAGGATATTGATGAGGTAGAAGACGGCGGCAGCCAGGAAACTAGTCGGTGAGGCTGTCTTCTGATGTGATGTGTTCATTTGGATTGAGTCCCGTTCAATATTCTGCTGGCTGATCCTGCGCGCGGGCCAGTCGGCCTGGACAGGGTTGCAGCCGATCTGGAACTCAGCAAGAGCACCGGCAGCGTCGCCGCGCGGCGGCGAGCCTCAGGGAACGGCTCGGGTCGGAGTACCAAGTTCGCTACGTGGTTATGCCCAACGAGAGCGATCGTGACAACGTGGCATGACAGCGGCTTCCGCAGTTTCCAGAATTACCGGCTGAGGGTTTACGATCATGCGTTCCGGAGCATCGGTCGGGGGACGTGGGCTGCCCCCATTAACGGCGTTAGAGATAACTCGTAGTGGCGGAGGAAAAGGGATTCGTTCAATTGAGGGGTACGGGCTTTCTGTAACCTACACATTCTGCGTTCTGCTACACAGGTCAAAACGGATAGAAATGCATAAAGAAGGCACAATGCGGGCACAGAGATTTGGCGCAGCGGGGAGCGTTGGCAACCGAATGTTGTGCAAAAGGTCTTCTTCACTTGTATGGAGATTCGGGCGGCAGCTTATCAAGCGTCTCGCGAATGAATTGTGCCGGAACAATAACGCCATAGTTTAGAGGCTTGTCCTTAAAATCGGGTATTGCGGAATTGATCTTCTTGGTCACGAGCCCGAGAACGCCGCGCTGAAAGCCGAAGTGCATGGCCTTGCCATATCGGCGATTCTCATAATAGAAATATACGGGTCCGCCGCTGTTGCCGTCATGAATCAGCGCATCGAAATCCCATTCCCTCACGTCCTTGGCGGGCGTTATAGGATACGACGCTAATCGGCCTGCTCTGAGAAATGGGAAACCGCCGGGGCCATGGGCGGATAGTGGAAACCCGAGACAGAATACTTCATCTCCGGGATGAATCTCCAGTTCTTCGATTCGCTTGTCGTCGGCCAAGTAGTTCGGCGTCAGAACGCTGATGGGTAGTTTTCCGCTCGGAAGCGCCATGTACATAACAGCGACATCGGCACTCTCATGCTTCACGTATAACGGCGATCCATTCGTTCTGATCTTGAAAGTATAGGGAAACGGAACATAGGGGCCGTCTTTAGGTTTCCGCCGAAGTAGAAGGGTCGCTATGTCGCCGCCTATGCCATCCAAAACATGTGCAGCCGTCACGAGAACAGCGCTTGCATTTTGGTCATCGCCCTTGATAGGCATACCAATGAAGAAAACGGTTCCGAAACTCGTGTTCTCCGGTTTGGTTGCATCTGGTCCGTATATCTTGAAAGTGGAATGCATCAACAACGTGTTGAGTTCATCGCTGGGCGACTGGCAAAATGATGACACGGCCAAAATCATCAGGAGCGACGCTGTGAGGGCGCGAAGAAACGTGCTCATATTTACAATTAAGCACATTTGTTTTTGTCACTGACAACAAAGCAGCGCAACAATCTTGCTGTTTTTGTTTGGCCTGTAAGGGTATCAATGCGGAGGCTTACGCGCGCCTCGGACACATTTTGGGCACAGGAATTCGTGCCTTTTGCTAGGCCATTAGAACCAAAGGCTGATGTCTTGGCGGAGGAAGAGGGATTCGAACCCCCGAGTGAGTTACCCCACTAACGGTTTTCAAGACCGCCGCCTTCGACCGCTCGGCCATTCCTCCGCTTTCTATGTTAGCTGATTTGTGATTCGCGTCTCTTATGCGGAATGCACGAGATCCTGGGCGTGCGCTTGGATTTTGCGAATGGCTTCCGCGATCTGTTCCATGCCCTGACGCGTGTCGAGAAGCATCGTTTGAGTAAACCAGACGGCTTCTTCGCACAGCCGGTCATTTGCGGGACAATGATTGCGCTCGCGCCAACTGCTGAGCACATCGCCTGGATAGAGCGCACGATAGGCGCGCGAGCTTAGCGCGGCTTCCAAGAACGACTCCTTATTCAGCGGTGCGTAGCCGCCTGACGCAGGTACGCCTTCGGCTTTCAGCGCCTTGAGGAAGGTACCGCGGGGCAGACCGGCGAAGTGCTCCTTATCGTAGCGGAACATGTAGAGGTGATAAGCGTTGCGCGTGCAGCCTTCGTAGGTGCGCGCCGGCCGAATGCCTGGGATTTCGCGCAGCAGACTCGTGAGGTGAGTGCCGTTCTGTTCGCGCAGCCGGGATTGGTCTTCGAGCCGCGACATTTGCGCCATCAGCAGCGTGGCCTGAAACTCCGTCATGCGGAAGTTCCCGCCTATCGAGACATACCCGAAGCTGCGGGCGGCCCCCTTCCGCGGGCTGCCGTTATTGTGAAAGGCGAAGCAGCGGTCAATCAGAGAGTCGTCGGAGGTAAGGATGGCGCCACCTTCGCCCGAATTCAGATTCTTGGAGGCCTGAAAGCTGAAACACCCTGCCACGCCAAGCGTGCCGACTTTGCGCTTGCGCCACTCACCCAAGTGCGCCTGGCAGGCATCTTCAAGCACCGGAATCCCGCGCCGGCGCCCGATTTCGAGAATCGCATCCATATCGGCGGGGGCGCCGCCAAGATGGACGGGGACAATGGCCTTCGTGCGATCCGTAATGGCTGCCTCGATCTTCCGAGCGTCGATCTGAAACGTCTCCGGATCCGTATCGATAAAAACAGGCAACGCGTGATGCATCAGCACGGCGTTGACCGTGGCAATGAACGTGTACGGCGGCACGATCACTTCGTCGCCGGCGCTGATACCGAGTCCGTACAGCGAGGTAATCAGCGCACTCGTCCCGTTCGCGGTCGCCAGGCAGTGCTTTGCGCCGGTCAATTTGGCGTAAGCCGCCTCGAACTGAGCATCCATCTGGCCCGAGCCGCGATACCATTTGCCGCTGCGCAAAACCTCCATCCATGCCTTTTCATCTACTGCGGTAATTTTCGGCCAGGAAGGAAAGGGTTGTGTGCGAACCGGGCTGCCCCCAAGTAGTGCCGGTTTCGCGGTTGCGCCCCGCACAACGGCTGTGGCCGCGGCGGCATTGACAAACGAGCGTCGGGTCATTGGTCTGGCTCCTTTCAGACAATGCTACTACACAGGCTTCTTTCCGGCACGCCGGAGCAGACCTTCGACATTGCGGAACAGAATCTTCTCGCGATCTTCGGCGGTCAGAAAAGCATTTTCGACCCGCGCGATTACTCCGGATGGCTCATTGATGGTGAAGTCCGACCCATAGAGTACGCGGTCGGCGCCGATTTCTTTCACAGCCTTTTCAAGAATGCCGACCCGTTCGATACCGGAGCCCGAGATGTCGATGTATGTGTTCTTGTGGCGCGCGACGATCTCGATGCGCGGAGCTATTTCGTCCCGGCTGCGGCCGAGATGTGGAAACACGATCGTGACATCGGGAAAGCTTTCGGCCAGGCGGCGCATCTCTTCGGTGGTGGTATGGATCTGGATGACCAGATTCAACTCGCCGGCGAGCTTCATCACCTGAGCCCACTCCGGCGTGTCATAGCGGTACTGAGTCATGTAGTTGCAGAATTCACCGAGCCATACGAAACCGAGCTGTTTGTGGCACTCCTCGATTTCGCGCAATGCTTCATCAATGCGAAATGGAGTAATGACGCAGCTACCGCGAAAGCGTCCTTTGTACTTCTCCGCGTACTTAGCTACTTCACGATTACCGAGCCGGTAATCCTCGGGCGTTCGAGCAACATTGCTACGGGCTGAAGAGATCACGCCGCGCCGGACACCGCACTTATCGAGGTAAGCCACAAACTCCGGCATATTTCGGGTTACGAGGTTCCATTGGAAGATCTCGCCGTTATCGCTCGGAATATGCAAGTGAGCGTCGAAAATTTCGCGTCGCGTTTCGGCCTGTAGCTCGCGGGTCAACGGCTCGCCCAACAAGAATCGGCCGAGGCTTACGATGCCGGCTCGCAGAACCTGCCGGCGGTGAAAGAAAGACATTGAGCGGTATTATACCTGGCCATGAACGGTAAGCCGATTCACACGCTTCCGCAAAATTGGGAGCGCTTGGGAACTCAAGGCGTTAGCGTGAAAGTCCGGAGAGAGGCGGAACGAGCATCGGCCGATTCCGCGAATACAATCGAGACGGAATGGCCTCCTACACCTCGGCCCAATCGGGCGCCTGGAGCAGCGCTTCGACATGGACACCGGCCGGTGTGCCGGGCGATGGGGATACGGTCACAATCGCCGGGCACACGGTGACGATCTCGGATGGTACGAGCGTGACGGTGGGCGACGGTGTCACGGCAGACGCCATCGCCCTTACGGCCACCTCAGCAAAACTCGTCGTCAACGGTAACCTGACCCTCAAAGGCAATATCAACCTGAAGGGCAACGGCTCAGAGCTGCGCATTGAGACGGTCACAACCGATATAACCGTGACCCTCTATTCGACCGCGAGCGTTGCGCCCAAGCTGACCGCCACGAGCCCCTCCGGAACCAGCTCCAAAATGACTTTCACGGGCACGGCTTCGCATTGGGTCCGCATCACCGCGCAGGCAAACGGCAATACTCCAGGTTCGATTGACGGATCGCTGGGCCAAATCAACAACTGGCAATATACGATTCTCGACGGACTGGGCAACAGCTCCGTCGTGGCTGTGAATCTGCTACGGAATCTTACCTGCGATCGCCTGTTGGTGAAGAACTGCGGACAGTTTTACATCAATGCGACCGCCGCGACAGTCGTTGTGGATCTGAATCACTTTGATCTGCGGAACCCGGCCAATACAGGCGCCTCCATGGTATTCCGCTACTCGCACACGGGCGCGAATGCGGGGACGCGGAAAATTCGCAATTCCACGTTCCAAGGCACACGGCTCAATCACATCTATGTTCCGGCAACAGACGTCGCATTCACCGGCTGCTACTTCTATTCCCTATATGTAAAGCACAATGCGGCGGGAGAGGGCGCCCGCAACACCTACGCTGATTGCTGCTGGATCGGGCCAAACGATGACAACAACACCGACAACCAATACATGTATCTGAACCGCAATGCCGGCAATATCTTCACCGGCTGCGGCTTTTTTCAATACACAACCACGACGGATCCGACGCACGCTAACACGGGCCATGGGTTCAAGGAATGGACCAGTGATTTAGGCGTGGGACAAAATCAGTGGATTGACTGCGTAATTGATGGCGCGGGTACGGGCGGAGGCGCTGGAAATCGCAACACGGGAGACTTCGTGCTGACGCAGGGCCCAATCTTGATGCTGCGGTGCCTGGCGTTCAATGGGTTTGGCAATTTGTGCGACGCCCTCTACGCCACGGCAGTGCAAACGGTCAAAAATTGCACCCTGGTTTATGCGTCTACCGGAAGCAACGTTGGATCTATCGTGCTTTCAGAAGCGAACGGGGCGCCGGGAAAGAATCTTGCGATTCGCAATAACTTATTTGTAGGCGCCGCCAGCGGCATTGCACAAGGCTCCAGTGCGCCCTACTACCGCCAAAGTGCGATGGAGCTGGACTATAACTGCTGCTTCAATCTTACATCCTCGCTTTATCTGTTCAATGCGGCTCAGAATAAACGGGCCTATGTGCAGCAGCCAACCTTCACGATCGGCACCTATACGCTACAAGCCGGTTCCACGGCTACAAAAGCTGTTATTCCCGGGAATAGTCTTGGAGTTCAAGTCGGGGACTATCTGACACCGGGTTATGCGCTGATCACGAATGTGCAGGAGAACGTGAATGGCGCAAACACGACGACGCTGACGACCGGCATTAATAACGCGGGCGGACAGGGCCATGGAAGCACGACTGGTTCGGTAACCGCGTACTACGGTTACTTCGCCGCGGGTTACTATGGCGACGGCGTTAGCGGGTCTCATGATCTGCTGAACATCGATCCGCAGTTTGTGGATCCGACACGCACAGGCGCCACCTTCGATGCAATGAACGGCGGTCCCGGCAACTATGCCAATCTTTCTACGGAGATGCTTAAGGTCAATGGCTGGGATGTAAATGGTAATGCCGCGACTTACAACCCGGCCTATGCGCTCTCGTCGTTGCTATCGTACTTGAGGGATGGGTATACCGCACGAAATCCTCTGTTGAAGAGCGCCGGTTCGCCTGCGGACGGCTCGCCCGATATCGGAGCACTCCCGGTGGTGCCGGTCACGATCACTGGCCAAGTCACTGTGGGAGGGTCGCCGCTTGCTGATGTGACGCTTACATTCGCCGGTGGACCCACTGTCACGACGAATGCCGGGGGAATCTATTCGGCGTACCTGAACGTTGGCTACACCGGGACGCTGACGCCGTCGAAGGCCGGTTACACTTTCAACCCGGCTTCCGTCGCTTTGACTAACCAGATCGCTAACGCGTCCTACAATTTCACGGCAGATTTGCCGACATACGTCATCACGGGTGGGGTCGCCGACGGAAGCGGTGCTGCGCTTCCTGGTGTTTTGATAGCCTTCAGCACCGGTCCGACAGTGTCCACAGACGCGAGCGGAAACTATACGGCGACAGTTAACGCGGGATACGGCGGAACCCTGACGCCGAGTCTGGCCGGGTATACGTTCTCGCCGGTGTCCCGGACTGTTTCGAACGTGCAAGGGAATCAGACCGCGCAGAACTTTACGGCGACACAGATTACGTACACGATATCGGGCGTGATCACCGTTAACGGCGCGGGCCTCGGGAACGTGAGTATTGCATTCAGCAATGGCGGGCCGACGGTCACAACGGATGCGAATGGCAGCTATACCGCAAATCTGCCGTACGCGTACACGGGAACAGCCACTGCGACGCTGCCCGGATACACCTTTGTGCCTGGCAGCCATTCATTTACAAACATTCAGGGGAACCAGACAGGGCAGAACTTCGCTGCAAACGCTGTGACCTATACTATCAGCGGCTTGGTAAGAGACAGCGGAAGCCAAGCCCTTCCCGGAGTCACTGTGAGTTTTGCGAATGGACCGAATGTGACGACAACCGCATCGGGAACGTACACTGCTGTGCTCCAGTGGGGTTACTCGGGCACCGCTGTTCCCTCCAAGGCCGGCTACACGTTCAGTCCTGCGAGCCGCACCTACAGCAGCATCGCAGCCGATCAGCTCAATCAGGATTTCACAGGAACGCTTCAGCCGGTCTCGACGGTCGTGGGCTGGACCATGATCGGGCCATTTACGGCCTGGGATAACGAATAGGAGTATCATGATCGCTTACTTTATAGGAAAGGTATCGGTAACTTCTCCGGGAACACCAGTGCAGGTTACATCGGATCTGTCGATCCGATGCGCGAAGATCTTGTTCGCCGTGGATACCGCGAATACCGGGAAGACCTATCTCGGCGGCGCGGGAATGAGCAAGACAACGCGGGCCGGAGTTGGACGCGCGTTCACACAACCGCCGGCAAGTGGGCCACAAGACGGGCTGCTGATTTCAGAACGTCCCGGCGAAGGGAACTCGCTTCGGCCGGCGGACTACTGGATTGATGCGGATAACGCTAATGACGGCCTGCTAGTCACATATTGGATCGGATAACCGCTGGCGGGAACCGGGGCGCTCCCCATCCGAACGGACCTTTTTCCGTAGCAAGGTTTACCTTCCTTGACCCCATGCTCCGATACGATCTTCCTAAACCCCTCATCTGATTCATCCGGCGATCTGGAATCCTGCGTGCTTATTCACACTTGAGGGTATGTCTATGAACTCTGGCAGGGTGATTGCGTGTGTGTTGGGCATCGTTCCCATCGCACTCGCGGCAGGTCAGACGCCGGCGGGCACAACGAACGCTGATACACAGCCGGCTTCTTCCGTTGAGCAACGTGGTTCCCAACCGATCTACAGAGTAACGGTTGTTTCCCGGACTACAAAAGCGATCAACTATGGGCATCGGACGGAGCCGACCAAGATCGACTTTAAAGGAACAGTGCTGATGCCCAACGCAGACGGAGAAGCCACCGTACAGAGCAGACGTGGCGCCATGGAGATCGACGCGAAGTTTAATCGCCTGGAGGCTCCTACCAAATTTGGCTCTCAGTATTTGACTTACGTCCTGTGGGCAATCAGCCCGGAAGGCCGGCCGGAAAGACTGGGAGAAGTAGTGCCGAATGGATCCGAAAAGGCCCATCTCAAAACTTCCACGGGCCTTCAGTCTTTTGCGCTGATTGTAACTGCGGAGCCGTATTTTGCGGTGGCTAAGCCGAGCGATGCGGTAGTCATGGAGAATGCTGTCCGTTCCGATACCGTCGGAAAGGTGGAAGAGGTCCAGGTCAAGTATGAGCTGATGCCCAGACGGCCTTTCGTCTATGACAAGTCGCGTGAGCCGCTGCCGAGCGCAGGGCCGAAGGTTTCCATGGATGAGTACGAAGCCATTCTGGCGCTTTATCAGGCCCAGAATGCGATTGAGATCGCCCGATCCGAAGGAGCCGATAAGTACGCGACGGATACATTCCAGCGGGCCCAGGATCTCTACCAGCAGGCCCAAACGTACCGTTCTCAGAAAGCTGCGAGCAAGCAGATCGTAGCGACTGCGCGGGAGGCCGCACAGGCTGCCGAGGACGCGCGCATGATCGCGAGCAAGCGGCAGGAGAGCTCCCAGCAGTTAGCGCGGTAAGAAAGGCAGGTAATTGAACTACGCAGCGGCCGCGGATGTCGCAAGCAGCCGGGCAACGTGCGACTCCGCGGCGGATGCCAATCCCGAAAGATTGTAGCCCCCTTCGAGGACGGAAATCAGCTTGCCGCCTGAGTGCCGGGCGGCAAGCTCGAGCATCAGATCCGTCAGCTCCGCAAAATCCGAGTCCGAGAGAAGAAAGCGGCCGAGCGGATCGCCCTTCCTCGAATCGAAACTGGCGGAGAGCAGCAGCAGCGACGGTTTGAATGCGTCAGCGGCCGGCACAAGCTTCTCGCGAAATGCTGCCAAGATTTCGGTGTGGCCGGACCCTGCGGGAAGCGGACAATTCATAGTAGTGCCCTTAGCCTTCCCTTCCCCAGTTTCCTCAGCGCGGCCTGTGCCGGGGTACCAGGGATACTGATGCGTGCTGAAGAAGAAAACGCTCGGGTCGGAATAAAAAATATCCTGAGTGCCGTTGCCGTGATGCACGTCCCAATCGGCAATCAGCACACGATCGACTCCGTATTTCCTTTGCGCGTACCGCGCTGCTACGGCCACATTGTTGAAAATGCAAAACCCCATTCCACCCTGCGGACGCGCGTGATGTCCAGGCGGGCGCACGAGGCAGAATGCATTGGCAGCACTGCCGTCAAATAATGCGTCCACGGCATTCAGCACGCCGCCGACAGCTTCGAGAGCGATGTCGAGCGAGCGCGGGCTAAGCTCGGTATCACCGGTGCTCAAGACGCCTGAGCCGCGCTTGATATCGCGCTTGACGATGTCGATATACGGGCGATTATGACAAAGCGCGATCTCGTCGTCGGTGGCGCGGCGCCCTTTGACCCGTTTCATTTTCGTAACTAAATCAGCGGACTCAAGGGCGTGCAGCACAGCATCAAAGCGTTCCGGGCGCTCGGGATGACCCGGGCCGGGATGATGTTGCTTACAAATGGCCTCCGCTACCAATGCGGTCATTTTCACACTCCTCTCCGATTGCCATAAAGATCCACATGCAGGCGCGGGCTGAAGCGATAGCCTTGCTGCTTGCAGATTTCCGCCAGCCAGAGGCCTCGTTCACGCAGCACATCCCTTGCTGTGCCTTCCGGCATGAGAACCACATGCTCCCGAGCGGCGCCCAGCCGTGTGACGAGATCGCTGACCTCGGCGAGATCTTCGGGCCTGGTGATGACGAACTTGAGCTGATAGGCATATTCGGCGATCAGGCGAGCCAGTGCATCCAACCGGACCCGGAGCCTCTCGTGCTGAGCGGCCCAACGCCCTTGCGGCGTGGAGTTGGATAACTTCGGACTGATGCTCATCAGATCGCAATGAACCGGCTGAAATACGGTTCCCGCCGTCTCGATCGTGATATGACGATTGAGCGCCCGCAAGCGTTTGGTGAGAGCGACGATCTCCCGCGCTATCATCGGCTCGCCTCCCGTGATCACTACGTGCCGAGATGGATAGATCGCCACTTTGGCAACGATGCAATCGAGCGAAAGCTCGTCTCCTTCCGGCGTCCAAGACGTGTAAGGGGTGTCGCACCAGGAGCAGCGCAGATTGCACCCGCTGGTGCGCACGAACACGGAAGGAACGCCCACCAGCGAACCCTCGCCCTGTATCGAATAGAAGATCTCAGCGATCTTCAAGACCGGCCTCTTCGAAGCCCTTGCGCCGGAGGGTGCAGGCATCACACTGTCCGCACGGTTCCCCCGCGGGTCCCGGATCATAGCAACTGTGCGTCAATCGGAAATCGACTCCCAGCTCGTAAGCGAGGCGAACGATTTCACCTTTCGAGAGCTGAATCAAAGGAGTCCGAATCCGGAGCGTAAGCGTTCCTTCGACGCCAGCTTTAGTCGCCAGGTTGGCCATGCGCTCAAATGCCTGGATATACTCAGGGCGGCAGTCCGGATATCCGGAATAGTCGAGTGCATTAACGCCGATGAAAATATCGGAAGCCTCCAGAACTTCGGCCCAGGCAAGGGCGACGGATAAGAAAATCGTGTTGCGAGCCGGAACGTAAGTGACGGGAATACCGTCGGCGATTTCATCGAATGAACGGGCTTTCGGCACCGCGACGCCGCTAGTGAGAGCAGAGCGTCCAAAGACGGACGGGTCAAGACGCACCAAGAGGTGACGGCTGGCCGCAAGCTGGCTGGCCACCCGGGCCGCCGCTTCCAATTCGATACGGTGCCGCTGCCCATAGTCGAACGAAAGCGCGAAGCACTCGAACCCGTCGCGGCGGGCGAGGGCGAGGCATGTTGCCGAATCCAGGCCGCCACTCAACAGGCAGACGGCTTTGGGAGCGGCGCTCATCGAGGCAGCTTCAATGCGAAAAAGAATCCTAGTAACGGGAATGCGATCAGCCCCGCAAAAGCCCATTGCATGGAGAGCAGGTCAGCTACCCATCCGGTGAGCGGGATGAAGATCAAACCGGCTATTCCCCAACCGAATCCCATCATTAGCGCTGAAACGATACCGGCCTGCGCGGGCACGAGATCTTGCGCCATCACCACATTAATGGGGATCGTGAACAGGAGTATAAGGCCCCCTAAGAAAAGTCCGGCAGCGGAAAGCGCTCCCTTGGTGAACAAAAAAAGCGCCAGCATGGGGACTGAACCGATCATGGAGAAGATGATGATGCGGCGTCCGCCGAACCGGTCAGCAAGGGTCCCACCGGCGAGACCGCCGAGAGCCCCACCGAGCAGATAAAGGGACAGTGTCAAGCTGGCGCGCGACAGGGAATATTCGCGTTCCTTGTGCAGATACAAGGGCAGGAACTGAGTGAACGTAATCTGCACGACGGAACGGATGACGACCAGCAGATATAAGAGTGCTAGTGGCTTCCAAACGGCGCGTAGAGACGACCAGTCCAGGTGCTCGCGCGAACGAACGCGATATGCAAGCGGCGGCATCCACAGAAGCAGCGAGAGTGTCAGCAGCACTCCCGGAATAGCCCCCCACAGGGCGCCACTCAAGCCGCGATGTGACGTAAGCAGCGAAAAGAAGGCAGGTCCCAAAGCAAGGCCGAGCGTTCCGGCGGAAATAAACACCGCCATAGCGCGGCCTCGGTGAGCTTCGATGCGGGCTGTGGCATTGGAAGCAGCCTGCGGGTGAAAGGATGCAATGCCGGCGCCGCCGAGAAATACCATGCACAGCAATGCCTTGTATCCCGGAGCCCAGCCGAGCCCCGAGATGAAAATGGCGGCCACGGCAGGGGCCAGCGCCGAAAACAGGTGCGAATGAAACCGGTCAGACAAATAGCCGTAGACCGGCTGCATTACCGATGAGGAAAAGACCAGCAATCCTCCAAGGATCCCCGCCTGTGTGAAATTGAGCCCGTAACGATCTTCAAGGAGAGGCTGAAACACGCCGAGCGCGCTCGAATAAAGATCGATGACGAAGTGGCCGACGCAGAAGAGCAGGAGCGTGAGTAAGGCGCCGCGCGCCATCTTCACCGGACTTGCCGGAATCGTTGCGGTACCCGAGGCCATGATGGGAGGGTGCTGTGCCATTATAGCGTCATCCAGCAGATAATCGTTGCATCGTGCGCCTTCAGTTCATCACGTCGACGCCCCTCAACATCACACAGGGAAGCGGAACATATGCGGGAATCCGAGGGCTGGCCAAGGCGCTCAACGCTCTGGGCCATGACGTGCTGATGGTATCTCCGAAGATGCACCTGCCGGTCTATACGCTCGAGCGCATCGTATTTAACGAGTCCCTGCGGCTGCGGGCAAATGTGGACGCGGATGCTACCGTCGGCTTTGACATGGACGGCTACAGCGTGGCGGGGAAAAAGCGCGTTCCGCATATTGCTTCGCTCAAGGGGGTGATCGCTGATGAGGTTCGATTTGAAAGAGGCCTCACACGTTTCACTATGGCGATCCAGCAGCGCTACGAGAGGCTGCATGTCAAGCGGGCCGCCGCCGTGGTGACGACGAGCGAATATGCCGCGCGGTGTGCCCAAGAAGCATACGGCATACGCGCACGGGTGATACCGGAGCTGATCGACCTGGCGGCATGGCGGGAGATTCTGCGCACCCATCCTCCAAAGCCTGCTGAAAAGCGGTTCGTGGTGCTCTGTGTTTGCCGGCTGTACCGCCGGAAACGTGTGAATGTGCTGCTGGGCGCGGCGCGGCTGCTGCGTGACCGCATTCCGGAACTTGAGATCCGCATTGTGGGCGACGGGCCTGAACGAGCCAGGCTCGCCCATCTCTGGCGAGAACAGAAACTCGGAGACAGGGTCCGTTTTCTGGGCGACGTCACACGCGCGCGGCTTGCCGAGGAATACAACGCGTGCCATGTTTTTTGTCTGCCGAGCGTCCAGGAGGGATTTGGGATTGTTTATCTGGAAGCCATGGGCGCCGGCAAGCCGATAGTAGCGGCGCGCGCAGCAGCAGTTCCGGAGGTGGTTCGTCACGGCGTATTAGTGGACCCGGAGAGCGAGGAAGCGCTCGCGGAAGGCATTGCCGGCCTCCACGAGTCTGAAGATCTGCGCAGGCAACTGGCGCGCGAAGGCGCCGCTTGGGTCGAGCAGTTCGATGCCAAACGAGTCGCGGAACGATTCATTGACGTGGTCCGCGAAATCATAGAGAAATCCAGTCAGGCCGAACGCGCGCGACAACTACAATAGTCCCTTATGGCGCGATCGGCCGGCCCGGCTATATTGCTCGCGATAACTGCGCTGTTTCTGATCGCGAACCGCAGCGCTTTCGAAGGCTATTTCCAGGAAGAGGAGATGGGCCTGCTAAACCGGGCCGCTCAGCAGCGATCCTTCCAACTGGCACAGTCCATCACAGTGCCGCGATTTCCCGGCAGAGACCTTCGGCCGTCTGGTGATCTGTATTTCCACATACTGGGGCGGCGCTTCGGTTTGCACTTTCCACCATACGTGGCCGTATTGCAAGTTCTTCACGTGTTGAATATCTGGCTGATCTGGGCACTGGCACAGCGCCTCGGCGCCGATCTGTTCGCAGCGTCAGCCGGAGCCCTGCTGTTCGCCTTTCATATGGCCACCTTCGACGCGTACTGGAGGCCGATGTACATCTACGATGTCCTCTGCGCAAGCTTTTGCTTAGCGAGCCTGCTGCTGTTCACGTATCGCAGATGGATTCTCAGTTTCGGGGCCTTCTGGCTGGCCTGCAAATCCAAGGACCTCGCGATCATGCTACCGGCCGTGCTGGGGCTCTACGAATACTGGTTTGGAAAGAGACAATGGAAGATTCTGGTTCCTTTCTGCTTCGTATCGGCCGCACTGGGCGCGCAGGCGGTTTTGCTGAATCCGGATCGACCCACCGATTTCGGCTTCCGATTCCGGCCACGCGCCGTGGCTCGAACCGGGTTCTTCTATTCAGGGCGGATCTTATTGCTGCCGTTCGCCGGCCTGGCAATTCCCGCGTTGCCTTTGCTGTTCCGCGACAAGCGGGTGTGGCTAGGCATAGCCGCTATGTTTCTTTTCTTTGTTCCGCTCGCATTTGTGCCGGGCCGCATGTTGACTGCTTCCTGCTACGTCCCGCTGATAGGGGGGGCAATCGCGCTCTCCGGAATTGCGGTCCGCGAGCGGCGCGCCCAAGTGGGCCTGTTCCTTCTGTTCTGGGTTGGCTGGAATGCGCTTCAGCTTCCATTGAACCAGCGGCAGGCGCTCGCGGTTGCAACGGAGAATCGCGTATACGTGGAATCGCTTTCAAAGATTGCAGCTTCGGCTTTGGAGACATCTACCTTTATCTGCGACGGCTGCCCGTACGCGTTTGGGCCAAGGGGTGTCCAATCCGCCCTCCAGTACTTCTCGGGCCGGCGCGACGTGCGCGTGTGGAGCATAGAAGAACGGCCGGCTGCGCAGGCATTGTTGGGCAGCGTCCCGCTTACGCTGCTGAACTGGAACCCGCTTGCACAAAAGCTTTCGGTAATCGAGCGGCGAGCAGGAACGCCCGATGCATCTTATCTCCGAATGGACAGAAGCACGCCGGTGTGGCAGCTCCTCGCCGGATGGTATCCGCTCGAAGATAATGTGCGCCCCATTCATTCTGTTGCCACTGCACGGCTGTTTCGTCCGGCAGCTGCCAGCGGCTTTGCTGTAACGGTGCATATCGGAAGCGAGCTGATACGCCGCGCCCATAAAGTGCGCTTGACGATCCTGATGAACGGGTCGGTTCTTGGCAGGCGGGATTTCAGCGCCAGCGGACTACAGACCGAGCAGTGGGCAATCGTACCGCGTCCGGCGGGAGCAGCGGTCATAGAATTTCGCCTGGATCCGCCGGTGGACAGCACCGGTGATCGTTTTCCGGGCGTGGCCATCGCCGATTTCGGCTTCATCTCGGAGAGCGCATCGTGACAATTCCCAAACTTCGATGGGTAATCGCCGCGATGCTTTTTCTCTCCACAATGATCAATTACACGGACCGGTTGGCCCTGTCCGTCGTTTCGCCGCAGATCCGCAGCGAATTCGGCATGAACGAAGCCGATTACTCGCATGTAGTGAGCCTGTTTATGGTGGCCTACGCGATCATGTACGCGGGCTCCGGTTATTTAGTCGATCGGCTGGGGACGAGAAGAGGCTTTGCGGTATTCATCTCGGTCTGGTCAATCGCCGCGATGCTCCACGGGCTCGCGCGAGAGAAATGGTCTCTGGCCGCATTTCGTTTTTTGCTCGGTTTGGGGGAGCCGGGGAACTGGCCGACTGCCGCCAAGGCCGTCGCCGAATGGTTTCCGCCAAGCCAGCGCGCGTTGGGAGTGGGGATCTTCAATGCAGGCTCCTCGCTCGGATCCGCGCTGGCGCCTCCTGTCGTTGCGTATTTGAGCCTGGCGTTCGGCTGGCGGGTAGCTTTCGTTTTTACGGGTGCTCTGGGACTGATCTGGCTGGCGGCGTGGCTATTTCTTTATCAGCCGCCGCACCGCAGCCGGCTCCTGCAGAAAGAAGAATACGAACAGATTCGCGATAAGGTCTGCCCGCCGGCGGAAACCGTGTTCCGAGAGCGCGTGGATTGGAAACGCGTGATTCGCATGCGCGAATGCTACACGCTCATCCTGGCCCGCTTCTTCACCGATCCGGTAATTTACTTCGTGATTTTCTGGCTGCCCGAATATCTGCACAGAGAGCGCGGATTCGATCTGGCCATGGTGGGGCGGTACGCCTGGGTGCCGTTCCTGTTTGGGGATGCGGGTTACATTCTAGGCGGCTGGCTTTCGGGCCGCTTGATGCGTGCGGGATGGCAGCTCCCGACGGCACGAAAATTTGTGATGCTGGCAGGCGCGGCGATGATGCCTGTAGCGATTCTTGCGCCGCTCGTTCCGGAAGCATGGATGGCGATCGGTGCGATCTGCTTTCTGACAATGGGCCATGCGCTGTGGGTGGCAAACCTCCAGACTCTGCCCGCCGACCTGTTTCCCGGAAATGAAATGGGTACGGCAAGCGGCTTCACCGGCATGGGCGGCGCCATCGGCGGTGTGCTCGCGAACCTCGCAACCGGATCAGTCGTCGCGCGCTTCTCTTATGCACCCGTTTTCCTGGTGGCCGGTTTGATGCACCCGCTTTCGATCGCTCTGATCTATTGGCTGCTGCCCAATCGGTACTTCAAGCGGCATGTCTGAGTGCGCTATTGGACCGGCTGAGCGGAGAGGATGCGGGAATCCGTCTGGAACTTCCGGTAATTTCGGTATGAGATCTCAATTTCCGTGTGGATCTTGCGCAGCAGTACAATGCGCCCGGCGGCAAGGATCTCGAGACGGCTGGGAAGCCAGACCTCATTATTGACTAGCACCTGCTGAAATGAGAAGCGCGTGCCTTGAGAGATGCGAGCCAGAAACCAGCCGATTGAGATCGTATCGATGACCTCTGCGTCGGCACGGACCCATTGATAATTCTCCGCGTCAATCCACATACGCCCGCGGACCTTGGGAAAGAAGCGCGCAATCCGATTTTCCGAGTGATAGCCGGGCTTGGGGATAGCTTGAATCATATAAGTGCGCCGGCCGGCCAAGAGCTCGGTTCCGAGCAGGGTCAGATCGAAGGCGTTTGGCATCTCGAGGATGGCCTCGCGCTGCTCTTTGCGCTTCTTCTCCCAGTCGGCAAGCCGCGCTCGCCGCTCCTCTTCGCTCTCACGCTTGCGATTCTCGATGCTCTTCTCGAGCTTTCTTTGCTCCTCGGCGACTTCCGAAGGTTTCAGCGGCCGGTCCTCACGCTCTACCAGGCGGCGGTATGGCGTGCCTTCCAACAGCGTCACATCATAGGTTTTGGAGCTGCGCTTGCGAACCTGGCCGCTTCCGTCCAGGTCACGTTCTTCCGTTCGTTCGAGAAATGTATAGTTGCGCGCTAAAGCCCAGTTTTTCTCATCGCGCTTCACGGCGCGGCGGACGATTTCACTGGGATCTTCGGCGGACCAAAGGACAGGGACCAAGCTCAGCAGCACCAAAGTGCGCACATTGCACTAAACGCGTGCTGGCCGAAGGAGGTTCCGTTTACCTGAACGCGAACCAAGGCGCATGCCGCGCGCGCAGAGCTAGCAGGGCGTGTCATCGGGCTGTTATCATCATGATTTCCCATGCAAATTGAGAAAGTGTACGAGCCTCAGCGCTTCGAACCGCACTGGGCTCAATGGTGGATTGACTCGCGAATCTTCCACGCTTCCACGGAAAAGCGCGGGTGTGTTTTTTCCCTGGTCATCCCTCCGCCGAACGTAACAGGCTCTCTGCACATCGGCCATATGCTGGAGCATACGGAAATCGATGTAACGATCCGCTGGCACCGCATGCTGGGCCACAACACATTGTGGCTGCCAGGCACGGACCACGCCGGAATCGCTACGCAGATGGTGGTCGAGCGCAGTCTGGCGGCCGAAGGAATCGATCGCCGCCAGCTTGGACGTGAGGGGTTCGAAAAGCGGGTTTGGGAATGGAAAGCGCAGTACGGCGACCGGATCAAAAGGCAAATGATCCGCACTGGCGCAAGCTGCGATTGGAGCCGCGAGCGCTTCACGCTCGATCCCGGTCTCTCGCGCGCAGTCCGCGAGGTCTTCGTCCGGCTGTATGAAAACGGGCTCATCTACCGCGGCGAGTACATGGTGAACTGGTGCCCGCGCTGCCGTACGGCGCTCTCGGACCTGGAGGTAAAGACGCACGCCAGCGAGGGCAGCCTGTGGCACATTCGCTACCCCGTGAACGATACCGGCGGCCGCTACCTGGTGGTTGCCACCACGCGTCCGGAAACCATGCTGGGCGATACCGCCGTGGCGGTCAACCCCAAAGACACGCGTTATTTCGATCTGCACGGCCGTACCGTGCAGCTTCCGCTGATGAATCGCGAGATCCCGATCATTCTCGACGAACTGGCGGATCCGGAGTTCGGGACTGGCGCGGTGAAAGTGACTCCAGCCCACGATCCGAACGATTTTGAAGCCGGCAAACGGCACAATCTGCCCAAAATCCAGGTAATTGATGAAACCGCGCACATGACGGCGGAAGCCGGTCCCTATGCGGGACTGGACCGGTTCGAGGCCCGTAAACGAGTGGTCGCGGATCTCGAACGCCTAGGATTGCTTGAAAAAGTCGAGCCGTACGAAGTTGCGCTGGGCCGGTGCGACCGCTGCGGAACCGTTGTGGAGCCGCTTATCTCGACGCAATGGTTCGTCAGCATGAAGCCGCTCGCGGCCAAAGCCATCGAGGTCGTCGAGAACGGCCGCGTCCAGTTTATTCCGGAGAACTGGAGCAAAACCTACTTCGAGTGGATGTACAACATCCGCGACTGGTGTATCTCGCGCCAGCTATGGTGGGGCCATCGCATCCCGGCGTGGTATTGCAAAGACTGCCGCGAGGTGATCGTTGCCCGAGAAGCCCCTGAGCGATGTCCGCGCTGCGGCTCCTCCAGTCTCGAGCAGGATCCGGATGTTCTGGACACGTGGTTCAGCTCGGGTCTCTGGCCTTTTTCCACGCTTGGCTGGCCGGAAGATACGCCCGATCTTCGCACGTTTTATCCGACATCACTGCTGATCACGGGCTTCGACATCCTCTTCTTCTGGGTGGCCCGCATGATCATGATGGGTTGCGAGTTCATGGGTGAGGTGCCGTTCCGCCAGGTTTACATACACGGCCTGGTGCGCGACGCCGAGCGTCAAAAAATGTCGAAGACTCGCGGGAACACGGTCGATCCACTTTTGCTGACCGAGACCTTCGGGACCGATGCCGTTCGCATGGGTCTGCTGATGGGCGCCTCGCCGGGCACCGACATCGTGTTCAGCGAGGATCGCATGGATAGCGCCCGGGCGTTCGCCAATAAAATCTGGAACGCCGCGCGGCTGATATTCCTGAACCTGGAGCGTTCAGGCGTGGAGCCGTGGGTGCCGGATCATCTGGAGTCCTACTGGTCGAGCTCAACGAGCGCTCCAATCGAAGACCGCTGGATCTTTAGCCGGCTGAATACCTGCGCCGAGCAGGCCAACCGAGCCATAAGCCAGTATCGCTATCACGAAGCTGCGCAGGTCCTCTGGCACTTCTTTTGGCACGAGTTTTGTGACTGGTACCTGGAGCTGAAGAAGCTACGGTTTCGCGAGAACTCCGGTCTTACGGCAGACTGGCGCAACCTGCTGGCCGCTTTTGAAACCGCCCTGCGGCTGCTGCACCCGGTGATGCCTTTTCTCACCGAGGAGCTTTGGCAGCGGCTGGTGAAGGGGAATGCCAACCGCACGGTTTCCATCGCGCTTGCGGCCTACCCGCAATACGACAGCGCGCGCGTCGACGCTGAGGCTGAGCACGAAATTTCGATTCTCCAGGAAATCATCACACAAGCGCGTACGCTCCGGACCGAGATGAAGCTTGATCCGAAACTTCGGGTCGAGGGCGCGCTATATGGGGGGGGAGCGGTGCTGGACGTCGCGGGCAAGCACGAGGAAGCGATTCAAAAGCTGGCGAATGTCGACCTTCAGACGCGTTCCGAAGAGGCGCCGAAGCGCGCGGCCGCGATACGCTCCACGGCCGAGTTTGATCTGGTGTTGAACGTGCCCTCCGGCCAGCTCAACGCGCAGTTGGAACGGTTGAATAAAGAGCGACAGCAGCTAGAGCGCAATATCGCCAACGCGCGGCGACAGTTGAACGATGCCGAATTTTTGAGCCGCGCGCCCGCTCACGTTGTCGAGAGCATCCGGCAAAAGCTGGTCGAATACGAAGCGCAGCTTGCGAAAGTGCTCTCCGCCATCGAGGGCCTTGGCGGATGACGCTACACCCGGAGATCACAGACGCCGTGCGGCGGGCGCTCGAGGAAGACATCGGCACGGGCGATGTCACAACGGAAGCGTGCGTTGGCAGTTCGCAACCTGCTGCGGGCCGGTTTCTTGCGCGGGAGCCGCTGGTGCTCGCTGGGATTGACCTTCTGCCGCTCATTTACGAAATGCGCGGCGGGATCGAAGAGTTGCGGATCGAAAAGCGCGATGGCGACCCAGTTGGCGCAGGTGAAACGCTGGCATTCGTACAAGGCCGCGCGCGAAAGCTCCTGGAATGCGAGCGCGTCGCCCTGAATTTTTTGCAGCGTTTGAGCGGTGTGGCCACGCTGGCCCGCAGGTATGTCGAGCAAGTGACCGGCCTTCCCTGCCGCATCCTCGACACACGCAAGACTACACCGGGGCTGCGGCGCCTGGAAAAGATGGCCGCGGCGGCTGGCGGGGTACAGAATCACCGCATGGGGTTGTTTGACGCTGTGCTCATCAAGAACAACCACATTACGGCCGCGGGCGGGGTGCGCAAGGCGCTCGATCGTGTGCGGCACCTCGAAGGATTGCCGGTCGAAATCGAGGTTCGGACGCGCAGCGAACTCTTTGAAGCTCTGGAGGCGGGTGCGCGGCACGTGCTGCTCGACAACGTGAGTCCAGCGGAGGCTGCCGAGTGGGTCCGCCTCGTCGCCGGGCGAGCCACCGTTGAGCTTTCCGGTGGAATCACGCTCGAAAACGTTCGCGCCTACGCCGAAGCGGGTGCGGATTTTGTCTCCTCGGGTGCGGTTACCCACTCGGCCCGCGCTGTGGACATCAGTTTCCGGCTGGAACTGCTGTGAAGCCTCTCGACCTGGAGTCCGTTCGCCGGCGCCTGCCGGGGCGTGAACTGTTCGGGTTCGATACGATCGATTCCACAATGTCCGAGGCCGTTCGTCTGGCGCGAGCAGGCTGGCCCTCCGGCACTACCGTTATCGCCGAAGAGCAGACCGCCGGGCAGGGCCGGCACGGGCACTCGTGGCACTCCGAACCCCGCACCGGCCTGTACGTGTCCATAATTTTGCAGCCCGCGCTCGTAGCCGACGCATTTCCTACACTCACGCTGGCTTTGGGCCTGGCCACCGCGGAAGCCATCTCCCGCACGACCGGGCTGCGGTCCGACGTGCGGTGGCCCAACGACGTGATGCTCGGCGGCAAAAAAGCGGCCGGCATTCTGGTCCAGTACATCGATCCAGCATCAGTGGCTGGAATCGGTATTAATGTGAATCAGACTTCGTTCCCCGAAGCGCTTAGGCGAGAAGCCACATCACTGCGGCTCCAAACCGGCACGGAGCACTCGCGCGAAGACCTGCTGATTTTGCTCCTTGTCTCGGTCGATGCGTTCACGCGCATGCTGGTCGAAGGTGGGCGCGAGTCGATCCTGGACGCGTTTTGCCGCGCTTCAAGCTACGCCCGCGGCCGGCGTGTGCAGGTGGCCCAAGGCGATCGTGTGATTGAAGGAGTCACAGCGGGCCTGGACCCGTCCGGGTTCCTGCTTGTCCGCGAAGATGACGGGACGGAAAATCTCATCTTGGCAGGAGGGGTTCGTGCTGCTGGCCCTGGACGTCGGTAACAGCAATATCACGATCGGTGTCTTCGAAGGCCGGCTGCTCGGCGCGCACTGGCGGCTGCGAACCGTACACGATCAGACTTCCGATGAATGGGGCATTCTGCTGCGCAACCTGTTCGCACTCGCCTCACTCGAGATCAGCGCGGTCGACGGCATTATCATCGCGAGCGTCGTCCCGCCGCTCGACTCGACACTCGCGCGCATGGCCGAGCGTTATTTCCGCATCACTCCCGTCTTCATCACTGCGCGCACGGATATTGGGCTGGCAAATCGCTACGAGAACCCCAACGAGGTCGGCGCAGACCGGCTAGTCAACGGCGTCGCCGCATTTCACAAGTATGGCGGCCCTTGCGTAGTGGTCGACTTCGGCACCGCAATCACGTTCGACGCCATCTCAGCTCAAGCGGAGTACCTCGGCGGCATCATCACAGCTGGCATCGGGATCTCTATCGAGGCGCTGTTCAGCAAGACGGCGCGGCTGCCGCTGGTAGATTTCCGCGAGCCCAACCAGTTGATTGGCACCAACACAGTTTCCAGTATGCAGTCGGGACTCTACTTTGGAACTCTCGGAATGATTGACGGCATCCTGGAGCGCCTGAGCGCCGCACTGGGACCGGAGACCCGGACTGTGGCCACTGGAGGCCAGGCGTCCTTGATTGCGCGCGGCTCACGGTATTTGAAACAAATCGACGAGCATCTCACGCTTGAAGGCCTTCAGCTCGTCTGGGAACGGAATACCGGAAGGTGAGCTCGCATCAGGAATGGATTTACAACTACTTTAATTACTTCACGGAAATCGAGGAGCATTTTCAGCGCGCCCGCGGCACCGGACTTTTCCTTCTCTCCCCGCTGGACTGGGCAATCATTGAATGCTGGAAAAACTCCGGCGTTCCGCTCGAAGCGGTGCTACGCGGCATCGATGCGGCCTTTGAAAAATGGCGGGCGCGCCGGTCAAAAGTTCAGATGATCAACTCGCTTGCTTACTGCGCGCAAGCGGTGCTCACGGAGGCGCAGCGGATTGCGGCTGGCGGCGCGGCGCCGACGAGCGTCCGCAAATCTGCGCCTCTCTTCTCGCCCGAAGAGTTGCGGGGATATCTCAGAGGCAACGCCGCAGCACTCCGGCAGCGCGAGGACCCGGATCTGCACCGGATCGCGGGCACGCTCGAACAGCTAGCCGGCGAAAGCGAAGCGTGGGTCAATGATCTGGAAGAACTCGAGCGGCGGCTCACGGTGTTGGAAGACAAAATGATTGCGCGCGCTCGTACTCTGCAAAGTGAAGAGCAGCTTCTGGAAGCGCGCCGCGAGCTCGAAATCCAGCTTCGTCCTTACCGCGGCAAAATGAGCCCGGAACAGTTAATCATGATTGAGAAGCAGTATCTGGAGAGGATTTTGCTGGAGCGCGAGCACCTTCCCCGCCTAAGTATTTTCTACTTTCCGTAGGCAGTAACCTCGGAAGGCTATTCACAGTCTGTAACCACATTGGAACCTAGGGCGACCTTGCCGCGTCTGTAAAGTGTGAAAAGGTTTTCACTTTGGTTCCGTGGTGCTTACTTACGGGACCATCCCGGCGAGCACGCTCCTCCGAGTGCTCGCCGGGTTTTTTTCTTTCCTGTCACCGAAAATAAAGCACGTCCGGGCGGATAAGCCCCCTGCCCTCAGCGCAAGGCCCGCATTCCATTGTGTAGCCCGACCAGGCTTTGCGCACCAACTCAGGTATCCGCTGCGGATCATCCGGCCTGTGATACGCCGATAGGGCCAGCCGCGGGTGGAAGCGCGCCAGTGTGTCCTGTGCTCCAATGAGCGCGCGCTGTTCCGCTCCCTCGATATCCATCTTGATGAAATCTACACGGTCAAGCTTTAACTCAGTAACCAGCTTGTCGATGGTAGTTAGCGGCACGCGGACGGTCCGGTTTTCCGGCTTTTGATTCATGACAAAGCTGTCGGCTGCGGTATTGTGCGCATCGATACTAAGCATCAGCCACTCGTCACGATTCCAGACGCCTTTTGGAACGACGATGACGCGACCGGCGGCGATCTCCGCCCGAAAGTTGCGCCGGAATGCCTCCAGGTTCTCGGGCGCGGGCTCAATAGCGACGACCGTCCGCGCACCTTCGTCGAGCGCCAGCCGCGTGTAGACGCCGACATTGGCGCCGCAATCGAGCACTATATCGCCGGAGCGCACGCCGCGCTCGCCGGTTCCATAGATCCGCCGCTCCTGCTCAGCCAGATTGAACGGCAACACCCAATCGTCACCCTCCGGAATCCACCAGCTCCCGCGAGGCGTTTGCCACAGATGATAACCCGCTGGATCTTTTTCCATCAGCCGGCTCGCCGCCAAAATTTGATCCTTGTAACGAACCTGATCCCTCTGGTTTACGGCAGCCTGCAGCGCGTTCTCCAGCGGACACACCGGACTCCGGCCCGCCGCCACAATTGCCAACAGCCGGACGGGTGCATAGAAATAACCGGCAGCTATGCCCGCGAGAATCGCCGCCGGAATGAGTAGTTTTTTTGTTCGCGACATAGGCGCCCTTATATTTTTCGAAGCGCGATCGCAGAGTTCTTACTGCCAAATGCGATGCAGTTCGCCACCGCATGTTCGATTGCGAGCCTGCGTGACATATCGGGTATGTAGTCCAGATCGCACTCCGGGTCGAATTCGTCGACATTAATGGTCGGAGGAGCTATGCCGTCCCGCATCGCAAGCAACGTGCATGCGATGCCGGCTGCGCCGCAAGCTCCCTGCGGATGACCGATGAGGCTCTTGAGAGAGGAGCCGGCCAGCTTGTAAGCATGGCCATTGAATGCCAGCTTGACGGCTCGCGTCTCAATCCGGTCGTTTAATTCCGTCGACGTGCCGTGATAGTTGATGTACTGCACCTGTTCGGCGGGTATGCCGGCCTCCGCCAGCGCGAGCGACATTGTGCGAGCCGGCTCTTCGCCGCACTCCTCCAGGCGAACGCGATGATATGCCTCGCAGGTTGAGCCATAGCCCGCGATCTCGCCGTAGATATGCGCTCCACGCGCCCGGGCGTGCTCCATTTCTTCGATTACGAAGAACCAGGCGCCTTCGGCGAGCACGAAACCATCGCGATCGCGCGAGAACGGTCTTGAAGCTCGCTCCGGCTCTGCGTTCCATGCCGTGCTCATGATGCGCATCAGGATGAAGCCCCGGAGGATCAGGGGCGCTATCGGCGCGTCAACGCCCCCTGCGATCATCACGTTCAACACACCAGCCTGAATCATGCGATACGCGTAGCCGATGGCGTCGGTCGACGACGTACATCCCGTGGAAACAATATGGCTCGGGCCGCGGAATCCGAAGCGCATCGAGACCTCGCTGGCGAGTGTGCCGATCGTCGATGTGGGAATCGTGTAAACACTGCATTGCTTTTGACGGCCTGTGTAGTAGAGCCGGTACTGTTCTTCGGTAAACTCCTGGCTTCCGCCGCCCGAGCCCACGATTACGCCGATTTCCCGCAACTCATCGCGCCGCATAGAACCGGGTTCCACGCCGGCGTCGCTCAAGGCCTCGGAGACCGCGGCCAAGGCCAGCGGCACCACACGCGAAACGTGCTGCCGCTCTTTCGGATTGACATAGGCTGACTCATCCAGCCCGACTACCTCACCGGCAATCTGCACAGCAAAAGAGCAGGGGTCGAATCGGCTGATGCGGCGCACTCCACTTTTGCCGTTCATCGTGGCTTCCCAGAAAGCCCGCTGTCCGATGCCATTCGGACTGACAGCACCAATACCTGTAATGACCACCCGGCGCCGCACTCGTTATCCCGCTGTCTTCAGACAGTATAGGCTTTATTACCGTGCAATGACGATGAGCTAGCTTTGCGTTTTGGCCCTCCCCACGCTAGGCTGATTCACATGGAGCATGGGAGACACCAAAGGCCTGCGGGCTGGGTCTCCGCACTGGCTGGTCTGGAAGCCGGGATGGTGGCCGTGCTGTTCATGCTCCTCTGGCTGGCGCTGACTTCCAGGCTATATCGCCGCTCGATGTGGACCACGATCAATCTGATGGCATCGCTGTTTTACGGCGAGGCTGCAATCGAGCCGCGATTCGGCTGGAAGAGTCTGTCCGGCATCGCGGTGTATCTGTTGCTCTATAGCGCGCTCGGCGCGCTCTTCGCCCTGGTTGTCCGCGGCTGGGGAACCCGTCCGCGCGCCATACTCCTCGGGATCGCCTTCGGTATTGTCTGGTATCTCTTGTCATTCAAACTGCTATGGAAGACGCTCGATCCGTGGCTGGCGCTCTACACGCACGACCGGCCGATGTTAGCAGGACATGTATTATACGGAGCCCTGCTCGGCCGGCTCCCGCGTTACGTACAGAGGTTGTGGAACGAGCCTTCGAGGGCGGTTTCTACCCCGATCGAAACCGGCGAGACCGGCACGCCGCCCGGTAACTTCTCTTAATTCCGCTGCCGCGGTCCCTGTGCGGCCGGTTCACACCTGTTGCAGTCCAGCGCCGTTGTTGGGCTGTGGGCGATCCGTTAGAATGTTCATTTACCAACCGCAGAGCCGGCAGCAGCAAGTGAAACTGGGTCACTGGAAAGTACGTCAGCATAAGAGCGCAGAGTGGAAAGGTATGTTTTCATGAAAATATACAGGCGCATCGGCCTGTTGAGCGCCTGGATTTGTCTCTGCGCCGCTTCGATCAGGGCTTTCTGTCAAACGCCTCCCGCCGCGCAGCAAAAGCAGCAGACAGCGCCGGCTCCGCAGCCACAGCAGAAGAAACCGCCGAGCCCATTTGAAAACGTACCGGAAGCCCCTGCCCCCCAGCCGCCCAAGCCGGAAGCGCCGGCCGGCCAAAAACCGAAGCTGGAGGCTCCCAAGCCGCCCGAGACACCAGAAGCCCGCGCGGGCCAGGTGATCGATGCGATCGAATTTCGCGGCGCGCGGCGCGTTCCCCAGGACACTCTGCGAGCGCTGATCTTTACCAAGAAAGGCGACATATATAACGAGGAGGCGTTGCGCCGCGACTTCATGGCGCTGTGGAACACTGGCCGGTTCGATGATATCCGGCTGGAAGTGGAGCCGATTTCAACGGATTTGATCGTGCGCTTCGTGGTTGTGGAGCGGCCGGTCGTGCGCTCGATCAAATACGAGGGCGCGAAATCCGTCACCGTATCGGAGATTCTGGACCGGTTCAAAGAGCGCAAGGTGGGTCTGTCGGTCGAATCGCAGTATGACCCCAACAAAGTCCAGCGCGCTGCGGTCGTTTTGAAAGAATTTCTGGCCGAGCGCGGACGCCAGTTCGCCACTGTGGATCCGCAGGTGCGCCAGATTCCTCCCTCATCGCTCGAAATCACCTTCAATGTGAATGAAGGACCGAAGGTGAAGGTAGGGAAGATCGATGTGGTAGGCAACCAGGTCTTCTCGGACCGTGCCGTCATCCGTGCCATGAAGAACCTGCGGCCCATTGGGATCCCGCATTCGATTCTGCTCGAAAACATCTTTTCCAAGACTTACGATGCCAGCAAGCTCGAGCAGGATACGGACATGGTGCGAAACGCGTACCAGGAGAAGGGATATTTCACCGCCAAGGTGCTCGATCCCAAGGTGAGCTTGCGCGATGTGGGCGGCAAAGGATTTAAGATCCCGCTGTTCAAACCCAACAAGCCGGGTAAGCGGGCCGATATTACGGTGCCGCTGGAAGAAGGCCGGCAGTATCACCTCAATAAGATCACGTTCGCCGGAGTTAAGTTGTTTCGTACGCCGGAAACGCTCATGCGTCCGCTCTTCCAGATGCAATCGGGCGACGTATTCTCCACCGGCAAGCTGCGCAAGGGCCTGGAGAATATGCGGAAGCTCTACGGCGAATTCGGTTACATCGATTTCGTCCCCGAGCCGTCCTTTGATATCATTCCCAACACCGATAAGATCGACCTGACCCTCACCGCGGATGAGGGCAAGCAGTTCTTCGTCCGGCGCATCGATTTCTCAGGCAATGTGACGACCCGGGATAAAGTCATCCGCCGCGAGCTGCTGCTGGATGAAGGCGACATGTTTAATACGCGGCTGTGGGACCTCAGCATCCTCCGCCTGAATCAGCTTGGCTATTTCGAAGTGCTCAAAGAGGGCGAAGCCGCCGATATCAAGCGCAACACACAGACCAACACCGTCGACGTCACGCTCAAGGTGAAGGAGCGCGGCAAGAATTCTATCGGTCTTAACGGCGGCGTCTCCGGGATTGCAGGAAGTTTCATGGGGTTCAATTACTCAACGAATAACTTCCTGGGCCTTGGTGAAACGTTATCGCTCGACGCACAGTTAGGGACCCGTCTCCGCAGTGTATCCTTCGGCTTCACCGAACCCTATTTTCTGGATCGCCCGCTGCAGCTTGGTTTCGAAGTGCATCTCACACGGTTCAACTATGACCAGGGCCGTGAATATTCGATTCTGGCAGGACAGAACCTGATTCCGCTGTTCAACGCGCTGGGCCAAAGTAACCTCATCAACTACGTCTCTCACGGGCACGGGTTTTCGGTTTCTGCCAGCTATCCTTTGCGCCGCAGCTTCTCGCGCATCGGCATCACGTACGGGTACGACAACTCCAGCATCGCCGTCGATCCGAACAGCACAGCATCGCAGGCCTATTTTGATTACATTAACTTTCAGGGCATTGCCGGCCCGAACTCGCTCTCGGGTATCAAGACCAGCGCCATTACACCGTCGTTTTCGTACAACACGGTCAATCACCCAATCAACCCCACTGGCGGACGCAGCTTGTTTATCACAACACAGTTCGCCGGCAGTATCCTGGGCGGTAACGTAAATACGATCCGGCCTACCGTCGATGCGAAGTATTTCAAGCCGAGTCCTTGGAAGAAGAACCACATTCTGGCGTTCCATGGGATGGCTTCCATGCTGACCGGATATGGCGGCAAGGTAGCGCCGCCATTTGCCCGCACCTACATCGGCGGTGAACAGGATATCCGCGGATTCGATATTTGGGGGATCAGTCCCTTCGCATTCGTTCCGAGCGAGGCTACCATCAACGTCCTCAACGCCGATGGCAGCGCGCGTACGCAGAAGGTGGTGGTCAACGGCGTGGTGCAGACCGTGAATCAGACGATGAAGATTCCGGTGTACCAGTTCATCTCTCCGGGCGGCGACACGCAACTGATCGGCAACTTCGAATACCGCATCCCGATCGTCGGTCCGGTAACGCTGGCCTTGTTCACCGACGCGGGTGTGAATAAGATCCTGCGGTCCAGCCAGCTTGCGATGAAGCCTGATCGTATCGCATCGTTGAATGCGCAGTTTCCGCAGGCTAACTTCGGTCCGCTGGCGAAAATCGCGCCCGGAACGCAGCAAATGCGCATGTCGACGGGCATAGAGCTCCAGGTCCTGCTGCCTGTAGTCAATGCGCCTTTCCGGATCTACTGGGCCTACAATCCGATGATTGTACGGGAGTTTCTGCAGACGCCCATTGTTGCCGACCGGTCCTTCTTTCCGAACGAGGCTACGTTTAACGCCGCAATCCAGACGTTCGGGCAGACCTACCCGTTTTTCGAACGTCGGAGCACGTTCCGGTTTACGATCGGCCGGACGTTCTGAAGACATACTTCGGTATGCCAGTTTAGAAACACCTTCGAGGAGTTTAGCTGTGAAACAGAATTTTGTTTTTTATGCAGTGCTCGCTTTGGGCTCCGCTTTGATGAGTGGGGCCCAGGCCGGAGCGCAGACCCCCACAAAGGTCGGTATCATTCAGCTCCAGAATGCGATCCTCAGCACGAAAGATGGACAGAAAGCGGCCAAGGACCTGGAAGCCAAGTTCGCGCCTACAAAGGCCGACATAGAACGGAAGCAGAATATGATTACCCAGTTGCAGGACCAGCTTCGCAAGGGGAGCAACACGATGAGTGATGAAGCCAAACAGAAGCTGATGCGCGACATCGACGAAAACACGAAGCAGTTGAACCGCGCCACGGAAGATGCCCAGAGTGAACTGGATCAGGAGCAAAACAAAATTTGGCAGCAGCTTGGACAACGCATGATGGCTGTAATCGACAAGTATGCCCGCGACAACGGATATGCGCTGGTGCTCGACGTCAGCTCGCAGCAGAGCCCGGTGCTGTACGCTGCCGAAAGCATCAATATTACAAACGACATCATTGCGCTATACGACAAGAATTCGCCCTCAGCGGCGCCGGCCAGCAGCAGCGCTCCGGCGGGAACATCGACGCCGAAGCCGGTGACGCCCGGGCCGGCTGCAAAACCTGCGATCTCTTCGGCCGCTCCAAAGCCCGCTGCGCCCTCGGCTGCAGCGCAAAAGAAATAAATTACCGCGATGTTGGGGTGCCGGAGTGCTGTGAAGCCTGCCGGCCCAGTGTGCTAGTATCGAAACACATCCGAGGAGTTTAAGCTTTGAAACAGAATTTCTTTGTGTCCACCTTACTCGTTCTGGCTGCCGCCTTGTCGTTGGAAGCCCAGACCCCAACCAAGGTTGCGATCATTCACATTCAAAACGCGATAATCGGCACCAAAGACGGACAAAAGGCGGCGTCGGAGCTGCAGACTAAGTTCGCGCCCAAAAAGGCGGAAATTGACAAGAAGCAGAGCCTGATTGCGCAGTTGCAGGACCAGCTCCGTAAGGGGAGCAACACCATGAGCGATGATGCCAAACAGAAGCTCATGCGAGAGATCGATGAGAACACAAAGTCGCTCAACAGGTCGACTGAGGACGCCCAAGCGGAGCTCGACCAGGAACAAAACAAGATCATGCAGCAGCTTGGTCAGCGGATGATGGCCGTAATCGATAAATACGCAAGGGATAACGGCTATACGCTGATTCTGGACGTTAGCTCTCCACAAACTCCTGTGCTCTATGCCGCCAACGGCATCGATATCACCAGCGAAATCACAGCGCTGTACGACAAGAACACGTCTTCGCCAGCCGCGCCAAGCAGCACGGCGCCTGCGCCGAAGCCGACTGGCGCCGCGCCGGCCACTAAACCGCCGGCCTCCGCCGCTCCAGTACCACCTCCGGCCCGTCCCACCCAGAAAAAATAAGCAGCAGGACGGGATCCGTTCTTATGCGCCAGCCGCAGCCCCCTTCACTCGGGAAGTAAGCGATTGCTGATACTCGGTGGTAAGCTGTAAGAGGGATCTTATGCGGACTCTGTTAGGGTTCGGCTTGGTGGTCTTGCTGGCGGGAGCCGCCTATGGGCAGCGTTGGAACCCGCGCGCTACTTCGACCGGGGGCTTCGGGAATGTCGTGTCTCCGGGCTTCGGCCGTCCTTTGTCAAGCGGCTTTGGCAATGTCGTCTTCCCAGGAACAGGCCGCGCGCCAAAGATTAATCCATTTCTCCCCAGTGCTCAGAGTTTCGCTTCGCGGCTTGGGGGTACAGTCAGCGGCGCGTTCCCTTACACCGGGGGCTTCGGTGGCTTTCGCGGGCGTGCGCCGGTTGTCATACCCTATGCATATCCGGTGTTTCTGGGCGGAGGGTATTACTCCCCGTATGGATATCCCGATCAGCCGGAACAGCCGAATGTGACTGTGGTTTATCCACCCCAGCAGGCGCCGGTAACGATCATTAATCAGGTGCCGGGCGCAGCTTCCGCGCCAACCGCCCCACAACAGCAGACTGAACCGGAAGCGCCAGATACGCGCAGCGAGCTTCCTCCCGCGGCATCGCAAGCCCTCTCGAGCGAGGCGTCCTATTACCTGATCGCCCTCAAGGACCACACCATCTATTCCGCTGTGGCGTACTGGGTTGAAGGCGACACGCTGCATTACTTCACGAAGGGCAACGTCCATAATCAGGCTTCCTTGTCGCTTGTGGATCGTGAGCTCACCGATCGCCTCAATCGCGAACGCGACGTGACTATTCGCCTTCCGTAAGAGCGGCTCAGGTCCCGGACGAATTCGGTATCCCCTTCGAGAAAATCGTATTCCGGAAGCCGCGCGAACGATTCCCAGCGGATCTGCTCGAAAACAACATTCCGGATTTGGCCTTGGAACCGCTGCACATGATAAAAAATCAACACAATCGGCTGTTTGCCGGGATACACATACTCGTAACGCGTGATCTCGGCTCCAATCTCCGCCTCAATCCCCAACTCCTCCCGGAGCTCTCGCCGGAGCGCCTGGTCCGGTGTTTCTCCCGGTTCCACTTTGCCGCCCGGAAATTCCCATTTGAGCGGATGTGCCTGCCCGGCGCGGCGCTGGCAAATGAGCACGAAGCCATCGTTTTCCAGGAGAGCCGCCGCCACTATTGTCATTCGCGCGGTTCTCTATGCGAGATCAAGAGCCTTGAAGCGGTCCAGTTCGTTGGCTGACAGCTCCGGGAAGCGTCCGAGCTTGTGCCGGAAAAAGGCCCACGGAATGTGAAAGAGCTGGACCGACGGCTGAAACTTTGAGCTGTCGTGGATGAAGCAACTATGCGTGCACCAGCAGTTCGCCGTGGCTATGGCTCGGGTTTCAGCCCGCAGCGCGTCCGATTCCAGCGCCCGGCTTAAATCGAAATCGAACTCGGCGAGATTTCCCAGCACGCTCCGCAGCTCGCAAGCACGGAAGTTCCCGTTATGATCAATAACCAGGGTCGTGTTGCCAGCGGTACAGGGCATCGGCCATCGACTGGGCGATTCCAAGCAGGATTCGTGCAGGTCGAAGTGCAGCCGAAGATTCCCGAGGTAGTACAACGTGGCGAATGCGCGAGCGGCTGCCGGCAGATGCGCAAACAGTCGCTCCGCATACCGGCGGTGAATCCGCATCAGCTTTTGGTGCAGCCGCTCCAAACCTTCCCTGCTCAGGATCTTCAGAGAAGGGTCCGGAGCCGCGCCCCGCACAACCTGGAAATAATGACCGTCCAGATCTTCCCGCTCGAGCAGCTCAAGACCCAGAGCTACGATTTCGTCATAATTCTCCCGCGTAATCACAGTAAGAACATTGCGGCGCAGCCTCCGAACTCCGCAAAAGCGCCTTCCGGTTTCCCTGATCGTGGCCAGGGTCCGTTCGAAATTGCCCGGAACGCGGCGGATCGCGTCGTGGGTATTTGCAAGGCCGTCGAGCGAAAAATTCAAGTCGATCGTGAGCTCCGGGCAGGATGACAGCAGCCTGTCCACAGCGGCGAAGATCTTACCGGCTGCCAAGCCGTTCGTCGGCAGGTTCACGTTCCGCACTCCGCAGCGGCGCACGAATCGGGCGATGATCTCGGCCAGTTCGTCGCGCAGGAACGGCTCGCCTCCTGAGATCCATAGCTTTCGGAACGGCGGAGCCGTGGCGGCCAGCCGTTCGAGCTGATCCGCGCTCAGGTCGTCTTTACTGTTAAGCTGATCGAAATAGAAGCAGGTGCGGCACAGTGAGTTACACCGTGAAGTGACAAACAAAATCAGAGAATCAAACCGGCGCGCGCGAATCCGGTCTTTTATGACCGGCAGATAAGACCGCAGCGCGTGCATCTGAACTATTGGATCACAAAATGTATTCGGAGCGCCTCCTGGAACATTTTCGCAACCCCCGAAACGTGGGCGAGCTGGGTCCGCCCGCTGTTACGGTCGAAGTCAGTAATCCCATTTGTGGTGATATTCTGCGGCTGTCAGTCGAATTCGAGGGGGATTTAGCAGTCAGAGCGCGTTACAAGACGCGCGGATGTACAGCGTCGATCGCAGCCGGTTCGGCGCTGACGGAATGGATGATCGGCAAGACCAAGCGGGAGCTGGCGGAATTGAAACCGGCCGGCATCGAACTGGCAGTCGGCGGCCTGGAACCGGAGTCCAGGCATGCCGCCGTCTTGTGCGTGGAAGGCGTGCGGGCGGTTCTGAAAGCCGGATGACAGGTGTGAGCTTGGTTTAGAATGAACCGGCTTCCACACTCAGACGGTTCAATTCCCGCCTCAAAACGGAAATGTCATTGCGACAGGTGGGTAGATCAGCCGCTTTTGCGCTCGCCTCGAAATCTTCGAGAGCCGCGGCCAGAGCTTGTGCGCCGGCCGCTGCACAAGCGCTCTTCAGGTAGTGCGCCACGCGCAGACACTCGCGCGTGTCTCCCCTCTGCACTGCGGCTTCGAGCGTGCTGAGCTGCTCCAGGCTGTCCGACACCAGCAGAGATATAAGCTCCGACATAAGCTGCGAATTTCCCTGACAGGCAACCCGAAGCTGACCCAGGTCGAGCACTTTTAATTCGCCGCAATAATCCATATTTCCTCAGTTCCAGTTTGGCCCAGGCTTTCCGAAAAGAAATTCCTGCACTCCAAGCCAGCTTCCATTGTGAACGTGGATTTTCGACAATACAATCAGGAAAATGCATTAAAAATGTTATGGTACCTCCTACCTGGGAGCGAGGCGTCCAAATTCAAACCAGGATCGGATGACCGTTAGCCGGCTGTCCAGGATCGCCGTCGCCCTGAAGCCCGGTGCGCCGGGCGCCCCGAAGCGCAGATCCAGCAGCTCCACGCGCGTACCGTTCTCCGGCTCGGGCACCGGGGTCGTCCGCCACAAAGGATATTGGCAGAACCGCTGAAAATTGACAAAAGCAGCCGTGTTTTCGACTGCGTGTATTGCCGCGGCGGAATTGGGTTTGTAGAAGGTTCGCCCAAGCGTAGGATCGAACTCGGCCAGCAGGTTCACTTCCTGAATGCTGTAGAAACCGGCGGTTTCCACTAGTCCTCGCCAGCGAAAGGGATTAAGGGGGTGAGGTAGCGCCGCGACGCGCGCCGGCGCCATTCCTTCGTAGATCCTGGATTCCAGAGTTTCCAGAGCCCGGGCGTGGAGCACGGCCCGGCCGCAGTTATACAGCACAAGAAAGGTTAGGGCCAGCCATGCAAATCCACGCCCTGTGGGCCGTGCCCGCGCGCCGATTTCCAGGTTGACCAGACGAGCAACAAGCGGCCCAGCAATGCATAAGAGAAACGTCGCCCAAATCCAGACGTCGACGACTGCGGTCAGATCCAGCCGCAGCCACCGCGCCGAAAACGGAAGCAACAGCCGAATGCCGTACATGTTGGTCCAGTCAAGGGCCAGGTGCGACAGCACCGCCGCGAGCGAAAGCAGGTAAGCGCTGCGCCAGTGCAGCGGCTTCCCGCACAATAACCGGACAATGAGAGGTGGTAGCAGCGCCAATACAGGCGCGGCCGCCAGCGCGTGGGTCAGGTGCCTGTGATACTCCAGATACGCAAGCCCGCCGCCAAAACCCGCGACCGCATCAATATCGGGCGCATTCGCGGCTAAAACCAGAATCCACGGCGCGCAGGGGGTGTAGCGAACCAGGCCCGCCCGGCTCAGAAACAGGCCGGTCGCCGTATGCGTCAGGGGATCCATTCCCGGCGTCCGATATGTATCCAGATTCTGCTTAATTTGTGTAACAGAATCTGTGGGTTCACGTGCTTTTGCTGCAGAAGTAGTGAATTATTGGATTGTATCACACAGTCAGCCCGCTGTTTCCCGCCCCGTGAGACAAATAAAAATCGAAATGATAGTTCTAGTACCACAGAAAATGGCGTACTATTCCAAATGGCATATGGAAGAATTAACTCCGATTTATTGCCATTTGTGTCCGGCACTTAAAGCGGATTTGTGGCCAGGCAGAAAGAAATGGGGGTGAGAAGGCGGGTGGGTGTGACGGTGAGGTGTTCTGGGATCGGGTATCCAAGACCGGGGGGCCATGCACAAGACAGCTTCGTTCTCTGCAGTGCCCCCGGATTTCGAGCGCGGTACCGCGCACAGGGAAGCGGCAGCCGATCGCGATCACGCCGTGTGAGGCACCGGCATGGCGAGTGGAATAGAAGACAGAGACACGTAGGTCTCAGTGACGGGCGGGCGCTTAAGCTCCTTTCGTATCGTTCCGCCAAAGTACTCATCGAGAGGGAACAGCGAGTAAGGCTTCAGCTCGCGGTAGACGCGGCCGAGCTTCTGTTCAATCCGATATACGGCGTGAAAGAAATTGCCGCGGTCCAGTCCGAGCCGGCGGCAGCACGCTTTCCAATCCGCTCCCAGCAAGAAGTGAAATCGGAAAATATCATATTCCGCTTCCGTCAGAGTGCGGCGGCTGACAAGGCAGAAATCCGCGACATATTCTTCGGTTTTTCGGCTAAAGGTGCGACACCCTTCTTTGCCCCGGCAAAACTCCAGGGTAATCCGGCTCATGTATTTCTCCCGGCGGGCGCAATCGCGGAACCGGGCATAGCAGGCGCGAAAGATCGCCCGGAACACACAGTTACAGGGCTGCTGCCTGCCGCCGCGGCCGGGCCGCATACCCCAGCCATGACAAAGCGTACAGGACGCCTTCGCTAATGCAATCGTCTCGGAGCGAGTCCATTCCATATTTGAAATATTCCTCCAATCGGCTATTTATCTTCGATTCAAGCCAGAGCTGAACTGTTTATGAATCTAACTTGCCGCGAAAATCCGTCAAGACTTTGTCCCATTTATCCGGATTACCAGAGCCGTAACTATGATGCTTTATTGCTTTATGTAACTGAAACAAAGACGACTAGCGAGAGCTAGTCGAGCAGTCCTGCATTTCAAATAAAAGCGCTATTTATTCTGCGAAATGCCCGATCCGTACGGGTCTATTTCTCGGAGAAATAGCATGACCGCGCCGTATGCACTTCGAAACGTTCCTGAAGCGGCTTATTGCCTACATTCGGGAACGGGTGCGAAGCGGCGAGTTGACCGAGAGAGGTCTCGCGCGGCTGACCGGCGTGTCTCAGCCGCACATCCATCACGTCTTGAAAGGCGTCCGGCTGCTCTCGCCTGCCACTGCGGACCAGATCCTGCGGCTGCTTCGCATCGACCTCTTCGATCTGTGCTCCGGCGAAGAACTGGAGCAGGCGGCGCTCCGGAGCGGTTTTCTGAGACCGGACCTGTGCCGGGGTATTCCTGTCCTGGAGGGGCTTCTCGGTCCGGGACATCCTTTTCCTCATGGAATCAGACCTGGTGAAATCTATCCGTTCTTGCGCTCGACCGTCGACGCCCTGGACGATCCGGTAGTCGCACGGCTGGCAGAAGACTCCAATATGGTCGGGGCATTCCGGGCTGACGATGTGGTCTTGCTCGACCGGTCGGTATTCAAACGGCGCAATCCGGAGATCCAGGGCTACTACGTGCTCGAATATCACGGCCGCACGGCAGTCCGTCACGTTGTCAGAGCCAGCGAGCGATTGGACCTGTTCATCGAACCGGCTGTCCACGCCGCCGTGCCGGAGGAATCGCTGTCCTTGCCTGGTGACAATATTCTCGATATCGTAAAGGCCAAAGTAGTTTGGATCGGACGGAACCTGGAGCCTATTCCCGTTGTCAAGAGATCGACTTAAGAAGCTGGCTGCGAGCATCGATCGGCTAATCGAAAAAGATGACCAGTTGCTCCGCAAGATGGAGGAGGTCGCGCAGCTTCGGCGCGCGGCTGCTGTTCAGTTACATTCGATTTGCGCTCATTTCGTCAATGAGCTGAACCAACTGCTCGCTAACGCGGAAATCCGCATGGATCCGCCCGAATACGAGCCGGCCAATTTTCAGGAAGACGGCCCCAACCTGTTTCAGATCAACGTGCGAGGCCGTATTTTACAGATCAGGTTCGAAGCCACCCCGGAGCTGGTCTCCTCGGAAGAGTTCCGGGTTCCTTACACCCTTGCAGGCTCCATTCGCTGCTTCAACCAGCATATGCTCGAGCAGGATCTGATCGAGGAACAACTCCTGTTCTTCTGTCTGGAGCGGCATGGAGAAATGTGGCGCTATTTTGATCCGCGCACGTATCGCACCGGACCGTTTAACCAGGATTACCTGGTTTTTTTGATGGAGCAAGTGGTCTGAGCGAACGAGCAGCCGGCCTGCGTTACAATGAGGCAGCCATATCATGCGGGAACGCCTTTCTCGGGCAGATCTGCGCTTCCTCGCTATCTGCTTCGGGCTGCTGGTTGTAACGATCTGGTTTTCGGCCCACTACTTTTACCGGGCGTTCCCGGAGGCTTCCATCGATTTTCGCGTTACGCGCGCTGAAGCGCGCGAGCTTGCGCGACGTTTTCTGGCCGGGCGCGGATATTCCCTGGCCGGGCACCGGGAAGCTTCCCAATTCCAATACGACGAGACGGCAAAAACATTTCTCGAGCGCGAGTTGGGTTTGGAGCGGGCCAATGCCATCATGGGCACGCGCGTACGGCTGTGGCGCTGGGCGCAGCGTTGGTTTCGGCCGCTTGAGCGGGAAGAGTATCGCGCTGAAATTACACCGCGTGGTGAGGTGGCCGGCTTTGCGCACGTGATTCCTGAAGCTGCGGCGCGGCCGAGCCTGAACGCGGACCAGGCGCGTGCCCTGGCCGAAAACTTTTTGCGAACAGACCTTCACCGCGACCCGGCAGACCTCGAGTTCGTGGAAAGCTCCAGCGTCGCCCGGCCGGCGCGTACCGATTTTGTCTTTGCCTGGAAAACGCGGGACTTCGATCTGCGGGACGCTACGTATCGCATGGAAATCACCGTGGCCGGTGACGAGATTGCCGCTTATCGGGAGTATCTGAAAATCCCCGACAAGTGGCTCCGGGATTACGAGCGCCTGCGCTCGCGCAATCTAACGGCCCAGACGGTGGACACCGGACTTCTCGTGATGCTGGCGGTCGGCCTGCTCGTCACGCTGGTCCTTGCGATTCGCAGCCACGACGTCCGCTGGGGGACCGCAGCAACCGTGGGCGCCATCGGCGCCGTGCTCAGCTTTCTGGCATCGTGGAACGGTCAGCCGCAAGCCGAGTTTAACTATCCGACGACAGATTCCTACGGAAGCTTTCTGGCGCGATTTCTGCTTCAAAGTATAACCAGCGCACTCGCCGCAGGCGGACTGTTGTTCGTCCTCACAGCGGCCGCCGAAACCGCTTACCGCCGGCGATTCGGATCCAAGCTTGCCTTAGGTCCGCTTTTTCAGGGACGAAGTCTTCGCACCAAAGCCTTTTTTGTCGGCTCGGTACTCGGCCTTACTCTGACCGGGATCTTCGTGGCCTACCAGACGGCTTTCTATCTTCTCGCCTTCCGGTTTGGAGCCTGGTCTCCGGCAGACGTGCCTTATGACGATCTGCTGAATACGCGCTTCCCTTGGCTATTCGTCCTGCTGGGTGGATTTCTGCCTGCGATATCCGAAGAGTTTCTCTTCCGCTTGTTTGCGATTCCGTTTCTCGAGAAGGTGCTGCGCTTCACCTGGGTGGCCGTGATTCTGGCCGGATTCGTCTGGGGCTTCGGGCATTCCGGGTATCCGCAACAGCCGTTCTACATTCGCGGCGTAGAAGTAGGGATCGGCGGAGTAGCGCTGGGCTGGGTTATGCTGCGCTGGGGAATATTGCCGACGCTGGTCTGGCACTATTCGGTGGACGCGCTCTACACGGCCCTGCTGCTGCTGCGATCGCACAATACATATTTCGTAGTCTCCGGAGCCGTGAGCGCGGGAATCATGGCGCTGCCCGCGATCGTGGCGGGCATCCTGTATCTGCGCCGCGGCGGATTCGAACCGGAGACGGGGTTCACGAATCGGGACCATATGACCGCAGCGCCTGAACCGGCGCTAGAAGCTACTGCCCCGATCGAGCTCGAAGCGGCGCCTTACCGGCCGCAATCGGCGCGCGCGCGAGCGGCCATCCTGGCTCTGGGCATTGCTGGCGCTGCCATGCTGCTGATTCCGGTCACGCGTTTCGGTGACCGGCCGGAGTTTGAGGTGAGCCGTGAAGAGGCGAGAGTCGCCGGTGTGCGTTTTGTGCGCAGCTTGGGCCTTGCGGAAAAGGACTACCGAACGGCAGTCTACCCCGAAACACAATGGCAGAGCGAAGCCGGCAAATACATGCTCGAACGTAGACCCGTAGCCTACTTGGCCCGAGCCTGGGAAAGCGAGGTCCCGCTTTATGAATGGACGGTTCGCTTTTATCAGCCGCTGCAGCAGGAAGAGCTGCAGGTGACGCTCGACCCCTCTTCGGGCAGAGTGATGGATTTTGAGCACACGATTCCGGAAGATCGGCCCGGAGCAGATCTGACTCCCGATGCCGCTCGACTCTTGGCGGCGGACTTTCTGGCATCCCGCGGCTTCGACGTCGACACGCTGGAGCTGAAGGAGAGCAGCTCGGAAAAAAAGAAGGCCCGCCGGGATTACACGCTCGTCTGGGAAGCTCGTCCCGGAGACCCGCGCAATCTGGATGAAGCCAAATTTCGAGTTCGCGTGGAACTGGCGGGTGATCGGGTGGTAACGGTCGACCGGTACTGGAAGGTGCCGGAAGCATTTGCGCGCCAGCGAATGCAGCGCAATGCTCTTTCCAATCTACTTTCTGCCCTGCGTGTAGGTGTAATGATAGCGGCGTTCGTGATCGGCATTCGGCTCCTGGTGCAGCGGACCCGAAAACGACAATTACAGTGGCGAGCCGCGGTCCGTCTTGCCGCGCCGCTCGCCGTGCTGACCTTGCTGGCTTCGCTGGCGGACATGCCTTTGGCGTTTCGGGCTTACGACACGGCACTGCCGCTCGAGACATTTTTCACCACGGTTCTAATTGGCATAGGCACGGCCACAGTTGGAATGTTCCTGGGACTGGCCGCTGCCTTCGGTCTTTTGCTGGCGCTCGAGCCCAAAGCCGAGGCCATCTTCGCCCGCGGCGCACGGCGCCAGTTTGCTCCCGATGCATTCGCAGCACTCGTGCCGGTCCTAGGCTTGGCTGCCGCTTTCAACCAGCTTGCCTGGCTTCTCATCGACCGGTTTCACGCGCAGGCAGTAATGTCGGCCGATCCGCCGGCTGTGTTTGCCAGCACTATCCCGGCTATCTCGGCGCTGGCCCGAGCCTGCTGGCAGACCGTGTTCGCGCTGGCCGCGCTCGCGCTGGTGAGATATCTCTGGAGCATTCTCCGGAGAAGACGGTACCTCGCTATTGTGCTGGGGCCCGTGGCATTGGCGGCGCTCGTCTCAACTCAGGCCCATACGCCCGGTGAATTCCTTCTGCAATACGGGATTTTGCTCATCGGCGCATTCCTGGCCGCCACCTGGTGCCGCCTGGCGGCTCGCGACAACCCGCTCGCTTACGTACTCGCGATCTGGTCGCTTTCTCTTGGCTCGCACGCGCTGTCGTTCGCCATGGAGCCTGCCGATGCGATCCGCCGCCAGGGATGGCTGCTGTTTGCTTTTTGGATCGGGACTCTGCTATGGGTAGCTTGGCCCCTGATCCGCAAGACTCATCCCCTCGACCCGGACAGGACCCTTTGGTCGCCGGAATTGCAACGCTAAAATAGTGGATCGCATCCATGCCGTCAGGCGCACGCCAGGCGCCCGGCCGCGGAGCCGGTGCCGCCCGAGAGGCGATTGAGCGTTTTCTCCGCCTCTCCCGCGAACCGGCATTGCTTGAACCGGGTGAGGAGTTGCTGCCGCTCACTGGCGACAACTACCGGCTTGAAGTGCGCAACTCGCGTGTCACGCTGCAGGCCTGGGATCGCACTCGCAATCTGGTCCGCAGGATCATCGGCGTCGAGGAAGAGGCAGCCGGGCGGCTCGAGCTTGCGATCGAGCGTTTCGCGCGCAAGCCGGGCCGTTTGTTCTTAATCGACCGAGCGCGTCCGGCGGCACAAACCTTTGAGCGGCGCGGCGCACGGATGGTCTTTCGCGAGCGCTTTCGCAGGCTGCTCGCGCGCGCAGTTCCGGACTGGAAACCGGTTGAGCTGAGTACTGAAGCGGATCTGGAAAACAGCCTTTCGCCGGTGTTCCCGCGCGCCTTGTTGCGCAGAGGAGCGGCACGCTGCGCTGCGATCGGTGCGGGTCCCGAATGCCAGGACCCTTCGGCGGTCCTGAGCTTCGGCCTGATCTGGGTCGACTATCTGCGGCGGCGCGAGCGCGATACACGGGCAATCGAGGGCCTGCTGCTGTTCCTGCCTGACGGAGCTGCCCGCGCCACAAGTCTTCGTTCCCGCTATCTCGATCCGGCCGCGGTATCTCTGCGGATCATGACCTATTCGCCCGAAGATTTCGTTGCAGAGGTGGATCCGCAGGATATCGGAAACATGGATACCAGCCTGGAAGTGTGCCACGAACCAACGTTTGAGGGCGACAACCTGTCCGGACTTCTGGCTATTCCTGGCGTCGAAATGCTGCCGCGCGCTAACGGCTCTATCAGCCTTCGCGTGCGCGGCCTGGAATTTGCCCGCGCTGATCGTTTTGGGATCCGGTTTGGACTTGATGGGAACTTGCAGCGGGAAGCGGAGGGCTTTGCAGGCGCGGAGCGGCTGGCGCGGGAATTGGCCCAATGGCGCTCGCCGGCGGCATCCAATCGCGAGCATCCGCTGTACCGGCGCCAGCCCGAGGCCTGGCTGGAATCGCAGGTCCGGGCTGGTATCGACCAGATTGAAGCCTCGCTCTTGCCAGCCCCGGTGTACGGACAGGTGCTGGCCTTTGCGGGCGGGGAACGCGGGGTGATGGACCTGCTGGCCGTGGATCGCCACGGCCGTCTCGCAGTGCTTGAATTGAAGACCTCAGCCGATCTGCACCTCCCGTTGCAGGCGCTGGATTACTGGATGCGTGTGGATTGGCACCTGAAGAGAGCGGAATTCACCGCCCATGGCTATTTCCCCGGAATTGCGCTGCGTCCGGAGCGGCCTCGTCTCTTCCTGATCTCGCCCGCGCTGGAGTTCCATCCCACAACAGAGATCGTCCTGGGTTATTTTTCACCGGCGGTAGATGTGGTGCGAATCGGCCTCGCGGTAGAATGGCGGAAGAAGCTGGAGGTTATGTTCCGGCTTCAAGGTGCGGAAAGGCCCTAGCCGGAATGTTTCGAGCTGCCAAACAGATTCGATCCGCAATTTCGATGCTGAATCCGGAAAATGTACGGAGCCTGGTAGATCGTCCGCTGACGGTCGAACTGGTGGCCGGCACCAGCGGAGGATACGCCGACATGGACGATTTCCTGGCACCTCCGTCGCTTACGCGGGAAGAGCGCATGGAATTAATGGAGATTGTCCATCGCGCAAGCGACCCCGGTGCTCCGGAAAAACCGGATTTGACGTTGATCGAGCAGGGCCTGCCATGCCCGGCAGGGGCCTTCACTTTCTATCGCTCCAATCCGGAGCGGACCGTCACGGATGTTCTCGAAGAGCGCGAGGACATTGGCCTGGCGCTGGCGCGGCGCTTTCCAGCATTCCGGAAGCCTGTTGTGGATCGGATTGTTCGCGCGATTTCGCGCGAGAATGCAATGTTCGCCATTGCCAGCGCCTTGCCGAATATCATCCCTTCGTTCCTTGAACTTCCCTGGTCGGTGGGCGAATTCGCGTCCGACACCGCTTTCATTACGATCAACCAGATCCGCATGGCATTCCTGATCGCCGCTGCGACAGGACGAAAGATAGGCTACTCCGAGCAGCCGACCGAGATTGTTTCGATCGCGGCCGGTGCCTTGGGGTGGCGTGCTTTGGCCCGTGAGCTGGTGGGAAAGATTCCGCTTGGTGGCGGGCTGATTCCCAAGGGCGCCATCGCCTATGCAGGAACATATGTCATCGGGAAAGGCATCGAGCACTACCAGGACGTGGGGAAGGCTTTTACGCGCGTGCAGAACCGGGAAGTCTACCGGGCTGCGTACGAGCACGGGCAAAACATGGTGCGGGCCCTCCTGAACCGCGAAGAAAACCCCAGCGCAGCCTAAAAATCCCGGCGGCCTCAACTTTTTGCATACAAGACAGCCCGGCGCGGCGTCATACAATCAGTAAGGGACCTCGCTGGAGGAAAACGTATGCGCATTGTCCATAGCCTGATATTTTTTGCACTTGCAACTGTCTGCCTGGCCGATACCCTCACCTTAAAGAGCGGGCGAACGGTGAGCGGAACATATCTTGGCGGTACGGCCCGTCAGATTCGAATGGAAGTGGGCGATAAGATCGAAACCTTCGACGTTGGAGATGTTGCCTCGTTGCAGTTCGCCGCGGTTGCGGTTGCGCCTGCGGCTGCTCCGGCAAGTGCTCCCGCCGCCCCTGCTAGCAGCCCGGCGCCCTCCGAACGTTCCAGCAGCGCTGCGCCGCAAAGCGGCATTCTCAGGCCCGAGCCTCAGCCCGCGCCTGCCGCTGCAGCCCCTCAGCCTGGATCCGTGCTGCTGCCGACCGGCACCGCTTTCACGGTCCGCATGATCGATGCCGTCGATTCGCAGAAGAACAACGTCGGCGATACGTTTGCTGCGAGCATGGACGAGCCCGTAATGGTAGATGGCAAAACGGTGATCCCCCGCGGCGCGGACGTTGTGGTGAAGCTTGTGGATGATAAGGAATCAGGCAAGCTGACCGGGCGCGCGGAATTGGCGCTCAGCCTGATGTCGGTGAAGCTGAACGGGCGTTCGGTGGACATCAACACGCAGACCGTGACCCAGGTGAGCGACTCGCGAGGCGGCAAGACGGCTAAGATGGCGACCGGCGGAGCGGCGCTTGGCGCGATCATCGGCGCGATCGCCGGCGGGGGCAAAGGTGCGGCGATCGGGGCCGGCGCGGGCGCTGGAGCGGGAGCCGGCGTGCAGGTGCTCACGAAGGGACAGCGGGTCCACATCCCTTCAGAGACGCGCTTGACGTTCACTCTCAACAACGACGTGCGAATCTGACGCCGGATCTTTGGCCAAACCGACCAGTATTATCACCGGAGCGAGCCGCGGGATCGGCCGCGCCGTGGCATTTGAGCTCGCACACACTCATCGCATTATTGCCACGTATCGCGGGAGGCAGGATGCTGCCGAGAGTCTACGCGAGCAGACTGGCGCTGATATTTTCCGCTGTGATGTGTCATCGCGCGAAGATCGCGAAGCACTGATCCGCTACGCGCGTGAGCGTCTCGACTCGCTTGACCTTCTCGTGAACAATGCCGGGATCGCTCCCCGCGAACGTCTCGACGTGCTGGAAGCGAGTGAGGAGAGCTTCGACGAACTGCTGGCGACGAATCTGAAAGGCCCGCACTTCCTGACGCAGTTGGCGGCTCGCTGGATGGCGGAGCAAGGACGAGGCCGGATCGTTTTCATCACGTCGCTTTCAGCTTATGCCGCATCGACAAATCGCGCCGAGTACTGCATCTCCAAAGCCGGCTTAAGCATGTCGGCGGCGCTCTATGCGCAACGGCTGGCCGGATGCGGAATCCAGGTTTTCGAGATACGCCCCGGCATCATCCGCACGGATATGATTGCTAAGGTCGAGAAAGCTTACGAAGAACGCATAGCGGGCGGCCTACTGCCGCAGCGCAGGATGGGCGAAGGCGCCGATGTTGCGCGAGCCGTGCGCGCGATCGCCGATGGATTACTGGACTATTCCACCGGCCAGGTGATCAACGTGGACGGCGGATTCCACCTGCGAGGCTTGTAACGTCTCCGCAAGATCGAGTGGCAGTTGGCTGGCGGGGCAGGAGCGGGAGGAACTTTTACCATCAGCAAGAATCCTCGCCTGTGATCTGCTCCCCGAAACATGTTCCACGTAGAATGTTAGTTGCACAAGAGGGAAAGGAGCAAACAAGATGCGTGGCAGCAGGCGCAGTGAAGAGCAGATCATAGCGGTTTTAAAGCAGG
>Ga0070741_10001487_pt1 | contig 70975 bp, 71 predicted proteins | sample Coa_R1_4_FD_66440 | JGI IMG/M metagenome (GOLD analysis project Ga0070741, IMG submission 66440) | Surface soil microbial communities from Centralia Pennsylvania, which are recovering from an underground coalmine fire - Coalmine... | ecosystem: Environmental > Terrestrial > Soil > Unclassified ... | reverse complement strand
CAGCGTGACGACGATGTTGCGCTCGACGCCCTGCGGACGCTGCGGCTTGGCGTGCGGCAGTTCGCCTTTCGCAATGCGATCGGTCCAGTCGCCGAAGTACTTGAACGACGCCGGACCGAGCGCGTTGAGCTGACCGAACATCAGCTCGCCGGCCTGGCCCGATTGCACCCGGCGGTGCCACGCGTCCGCGCCGCTCGCGAAGGTGCCGAGCGCCGCGGGGATCGTGCGCGTCGAGAGCTGTCCGATCTGATGGCAGCCGATGCAGCCGATGTTCTTCATCGCGCCGAGCCACCGCTGCTGCGTGATCCCGTTGGCGAAGCTCGCGCGGTCCGACATCTCCGCCGGCGTCGGAATCTTCAGCATCGAGTACCAGTAGATCGCCGGGTAGTACTTCGCGGCGTCGGCCGGCGTCGGCGCCGGCACGGCCGTGATGTTGACGAGACGGCCCGGCTCGCTCGTCTGTTTCGCGCTGTCGACGAGGCCGTACCCGCGCGCCCACACCGCGTATCGCGCGCGTGGCAGATCGGGGACGACATAGCGCCCTTGATCGTCGGTGACGACGATCTTGATGTAGCGGACGGGCAGGTCGCGCGTCTCGGCGATGACCCACACGCCCGCTTCGGGACCGTTCGGGCCGGAGACGACGCCGCCGATGTCGTCGGCGTCGATGGCGACCGCGGCCGATCGCGATGCCGGCGGCTGCGCGCGCGCCGCGAGCCAGACGAGCGGGGTGACCAGGGCGACCGCGATCGCGAATTTCATGGAGAGCCTCCTGTCAGCCGGCACGCGAATTATAGGCGAGTAGTATCATCGCCGCTTGGCGCCCGATCGGTTCGAAACGGCCGCGGACGCGGTGGTCGCCGGCGATCTCCGGTCCGCGAGCGCATGCTGAAGCTGCTACATCTCTGCGACAGCCTGTTCCCGATCGGATCGTTCGGCTACTCCGACGGGCTCGAAGCGGCGATGGTCCGGCTGCCGCCGGACGCGGCGGCCGCCGCGGCCTTGCGCGACTGGATCGACGTCTGCCTCGACGAGACGATCGGCCGGCTGGACGCGCCCATCGTCGCGCGCGCCTGGAGCCTGCTCGGCGACGAGGACTGGGACGCGCTTGCGGCGCTCGATGCGGAATCGGCGGCGCTGCGGCCGTCGGCCGCGCTGCGCAAGGCGAACCGCGCGATGGGATACCGGCTGCTGACGACGTGGCAGGCGCTGTATCCCGATGCGTGCGCGGCGCGCGTGCTCGCGATGGCGGCGGCCGGCGCGATCGGACCGTCGCTGCCCATCGCCTTCGCCTGTGCCGCGCGGGCCGCCGGCGCGGATCGGCGCGGCGGCGTCGAAGCGTTCGCGTACACGCGCCTGGCCGCGACCGCGTCGGCGGCGATGCGTCTGATGCCGATCGGCCAGACCGACACGCACGGGCTCCTCGCGCGCGCGCTCGATCGCGTGCCGGCCGTCGTCGACGCCGCGATCGCGCGGGGGATGCCCGAGCCGTTCACGCCACGCGTCGACATCGCGTCGATGCGGCATCAGTATCTCCATTCGAGGTTGTTCCGGACATGAGGCAGAAACCGCTGCGGATCGGGATCGGCGGTCCGGTTGGGTCGGGCAAGACCGCGCTCGTCGACGCGCTGTGCAAGGCGATGCGCGATCGGTACCGGCTCGCCGTCATCACGAACGACATCTTCACCAAAGAGGACATGGAGTTCCTCGTCCGGAGCCAGGCGCTCGCGGCCGATCGCATCATCGGCGTGCAGACCGGCGGCTGTCCGCACACCGCGATCCGCGAGGACGCGTCGATGAACTTCGAGGCGATCGACGAAATGACCGCGCGTCATCGCGATCTCGACCTGCTGCTCCTCGAGAGCGGCGGCGACAACCTGGCGGCGAGCTTCAGTCCCGAGCTCGTCGACGCCGCGATCTACGTCATCGACGTCTCGGGCGGCGACAAGATTCCGCGCAAAGGCGGACCCGGCGTCACGCGGTCGGACCTGCTCGTCATCAACAAGATCGATCTCGCCCCGCACGTCGGCGCCAGCCTCGACGTGATGGCGCGCGATGCGACGACGATGCGCGGCGAGCGGCCGTTCGTCTTCACCAACATCAAGAGCGGCGAGGGGCTGCAGGACGTCATCGCGTGGATCCAGCGCGAGTTGCTCTACGAGACGTAGGCCGCACGGGCCGCCTGGAACTGGTCTTCGACCGCCGCGGCGGCCGCACCGTGCTCGCGCATCAGTACGCGGAGCCGCCGCTGCGCATCGGGTCGACGTTCGTTGCCGACGAGGTCGCGTCGCTGATCCTCGTCTGCGCGGGACCCGGCATCTTCGCGGGCGATACGCTGCGGCAGTCGGTGCACGTCCAGCGCGGCGCGCGTGTCGTCCTCGCGTCGCAGTCGGCGCTGCAGGTGCACCCGTCCGCCGCCGACGCGCCGGCGCGCATCGCGCATGCCTATCGCGTCGACGAGGGCGGCGAGCTGCATTGCCATTGGGACGCGCTGATTCCGTTCGCGGATGCGCGCGTCGAGCAGCGGTTCGACATCGATGTCGCGGCGGGCGGCCGCCTCTACTGGAGCGACGCGTTGATGTCGGGCCGCGCGAGCCGTGGGGAGACATGGCGCTTCGCGCGCGTCGCGCATGAGCTGCGCGTCCGCGTCGCCGGCACGCTCGTCTATCTCGAGCGCTACGGGATCGCGCCGGCGGAGCGCGGCGTCACGCGGCCGTGGATCGCGGGGCCGGAGCAATACTTCGGCACGTCAATCGTCTGTCATCCCGATGCGACCGCGGACGCAGCGGACGCGCTGCAGCATCGATTCGAGGAGCACGCGGACGTCGAAGCGGCGGCGGACGCCGTCGCCGATGGCGTGCTGCTCGTCCGGCTGGCGTCGGCGTCTGGCGCGGCGTTCGCCGCCGCGCGGGACGCCGTTCGTCAGACCGCGGCGGCGGAAATCTTCCGGCTGCCGGCGCTCGCGAATCGAAGGTAGAATGACTGTCCCGAACATGATGTCGCTGGCCCCGGTTCTCCTGTTCCTGCTGTCGCTTGCGCCTGGCGTGCCCGCCGGATCTCCATCGGCCGCGGGCGCGGCCGGTCAGTGGCGCGTGCAGTTCGTGGTGCCGAGCGGCACGAAGGCCGTCAACATGAACGTCGTCCAGCGCGGCACGCATCTGACCGGCGTCGTCACCGACGAGTACGGCGAGTACGAGATCGACGGCCGGCTCGACGGCGATCGCGTGACGATCGTCTGGCGCATTCCCGAGGACGGCAAGCTGATCGACATCACGTTCAAAGGCAAGCTGGAAGGCGACACGATCAACGGCACGGCGACCATCGGCGACCTGGGCGAAGGACCGCTCCAGGCCCGCCGCACCGCAGACGAGTAACGACAGGAGACGATCAATGCAGCGCGCGAAATGGACGTTCGTCGGCGTATTCCTCCTCGTGGCCGGCCCACTGTTCGCGCAGGTGAACGTCGCCGGCGACTGGGAAGTCACGATCAACTCGCCGCAGGGTTCGAACACGGCGATCGCCTCGCTGAAGCAGGACGGCGACAAGGTGTCGGGCGTGCTCAAGAACCAGATGGGCGAGCTGCCGTTCGAGGGTGTCACGGTGACGGGCGACGAGCTGAAGTTCACCTTCACGGTGAACTTTCAGGGCACGCCGCTGCCGATCACGCTGACCGGCAAGGTGAAGGGCAGCACGATCGACGGCAAGGCCGACTTCGGCGGCATGGCCGAAGGCGACTGGAGCGCGAAGAAGGTCGACGCGACGATGGCGAGCAAGATGGATTCGCCGGCCGCATCGGCGTCGAGCGCGCCGGCGTCCGCCGCCTCCGCCGCCGGAACCGGCGCAGCGGGCAAGTGGGACGTGACGTTCAAGACGCCGCAAGGTGATTTCCCCGCCGTCGCCACGCTGACCGCCGACGGATCCAAGCTCTCGGGCACGTTCGGGAGTCAGCTCGGCGAAACGGCCGTCAGCGGGACGCTGGACGGCATGACGATCACGCTGACGATGAACGTCGACTCGCCGCAGGGAAGCATGACCGTATCGATGACCGGTCAGATGCAGGGCGATTCCATTGCAGGCACCGCCGACGTCGCCGGCATGGGGCAGATGGAATGGTCCGCCAAGCGCGCGAAGCAGTAGCCATCTTGGTCGGCGTGCTCGTCCTCACGAGCACGCCGATCGCGCAGACGTCGATCAAGCTCGCCACCGTCGTCCCCGAAGGTTCGGTCTGGGACAAGAACCTGAAGCAGATGGCGGAAGAGTGGAAGCAGGCGACCGGCGGACGCCTGGCCGTCACCGTGTACGGCGGCGGATCGCAGGGCGACGAGCCGACGGTGCTCCGCAAGATGCGGCTCGATGCGCTGCAGGCCGCATCGTTCACGGCCGTCGGCCTCGGGACGATCGATTCCGCCTTCAACGTCTTCGACATCCCGTTCTTCTTCGCGTCGTACGACGAGCTGAACTACGTCACCGACAAGCTGACGCCTGCGATCCGGAAGCGCATCGAGCCGAAGGGGTTCGTGCTGCTCAACTGGGGGCACGGCGGCTGGACGCAGATCTTCACGAAGAAGCCGGTGCACACCGTCGACGATCTGAAGCACATCAAGCTGTTCACGTCGGCCGGCAACGACCGCATGGTGCAGTGGTTCAAGGCGAACGGCTTCGAGCCGCGCGCGATGGCGATGACCGACATCATGACCGGCCTCTCGACCGGCATGATCGAAGGGCTGCCGACGCCGCCGCTCGCCGCGATGCTGTTCCAGTGGTACAAGCAGACGCCGTACATGCTCGACATCGGCCTCGCGCCGATCGTCGGCGCGACGGTGATCACGACCAAGACGTGGAAGAGCATTCCTGACGCCGACAAGCCGAAGCTGCTCGCCGCCGCCGACGGCGTCGAGAAGCGGCTGCGCGTCGACATCCCGAAGCAGGATCAGAGCGCGATCGACGCGATGACGAAGGCCGGTCTCACGGTGACGAAGGCGACCGGCCCCGAGTGGGGCGCGCAGCTCGACAGCCTCGGCAAGACGATGCGCGGCGAGATGGTGCCGGCCGACATCTACGACCTCGCCAGCAAGGCGCGCGACGAATTCCGGAAGACGAAGAAGTAACGCAGTCGTCAGTCATCGGTCTTCAGTGGTCAGTCACAGTCAACAGTCCGGCGCGGTTGTCACCGACGACAATCGACTGACGACGGACGACTGGCGACGGAAGACTCCGCTGGCCCTCCTCGAAGACGGGGTTGCCTCGTTGTGCCTCCTCGTCATGGTGATCCTTCCGCTCGCTGAAATCGTCTTCAGGCGAGCGGTCGGCCGCGGCATCCCGGCCTCCGGCCCCATCGTTCAGCATCTGACGCTCTGGGTCGGCTTCCTCGGCGCGGCGATCGCCGCGCGCGATGGCAAGCTGCTCGCGCTCGCCACCGGCACGTTCATCCCGAAGGGCGCGTGGCGCCGCGCCGCCGACATCCTCGCGGCAGCGTTCGGCGCCTGCACCGCTGTTCTCCTCGCGTGGGGCGGCTGGCAGATGGCGTCCATCGAGCGTGAGGCGGGGACGACGATCGGCGCCGGCATTCCGACGTGGATCGCGCAGATCGTCCTGCCGGTGACGCTGTTCGTCATCGCGCTGCGGATCGTCTGGAACGTGTCCGCGCGTTCTTCGACAGGCTCAGGAGGAGCGCCTTCGCCGGGCTCAGGACGGGCGGTGGACCGCGCGCTTGCCGGGCTCGGCCTCGTCGCGGCGGTGGTGTTCATTCAAACGCCGTCGATCCTCGAGCACACGCCGCTCGCGGCCGGCCTCGTCGTGATCGTCGCCGCGGCGATTGCCGGCACGCCGCTCTTCGCGATCCTCGGCGGCGCGGCCGCGTTCCTGTTCATGCATGAGGGCACGGCGCCCGGGACGATCCTCATCGAGACGTACTCGCTGAGCGTGTCGCCGACGCTGCCGGCGATTCCGTTGTTCACGCTGGCCGGGTTCCTGCTTGCGGAAGGGCGCGCGTCCGAGCGGCTGCTGCGCGTGTTCCGCGCGTGGTTCGGCTGGATTCCGGGCGGGACGGCGGTCGTGTGCGCGGTGCTCTGCTCGTTCTTCACGGTGTTCACCGGCGGATCGGGCGTGACGATCCTCGCCCTCGGCGGCGTGCTGTTTCCGGCGCTGCTGAAGGACGGCTACCGCGAGAAGTTTTCGCTCGGCCTGCTGACGGCGTCGGGATCGCTCGGCCTGCTGCTGCCGCCGGCGCTGCCGCTCATCCTCTATGCCGTCGTCGCGCAGATTCCGATCGAGGACATCTTCATCGGCGGCATCCTGCCCGGGATTCTGCTGACGTCGATGGTCGCGGCGTGGGGCGTGCGCGAAGGGATCGTGTCGGGCGCGGGGCGATATCCGTTCCGCTCGGACGAAGCGTTCGCGTCGTTGTGGGCGGCGAAGTGGGAGCTGGCGATCCCGGTGCTCGTGCTCGTCGCGATGTTCAGCGGGCTGGCGACGGCGGTCGAAGCGGCGGCGCTGACGGCGCTCTATGCGCTGCTCGTGCAGGCGGTGATCCACCGCGACCTGTCGCTGACGCGCGATCTGCCGCGCGCGTTCACCGAGTGCATCACGGTGATCGGCGGCGTGTTGATCATCCTCGGCGTCGCGCAGGGCTTCACGAGCTATCTGGTCGGCGCGCAGATTCCGGCGCGGCTCGTCGAGTGGGTGCGCGGCCACATCACGTCGCGGCTGATGTTCCTGTTCGTCCTGAATCTCTTCCTGCTCGTCGTCGGCTGGCTGATGGAGATCTTCGCGGCGATCGTGGTCGTCGTGCCGCTGATCGTGCCGCTCGGCGCGGCGTTCGGCATCAATCCGGTGCATCTGGGGATCATCTTCATCGCGAACCTGGAGCTCGGGTTCCTGACGCCGCTCGTCGGGCTCAACATCTTTCTCGCGTCGTACCGCTTCAAGCGTCCGGTGCTGGAGGTGTGCGCGGCGGCGCTGCCGATGATGGCGATTCTGGGAATCGGCGTCCTCGTCATCACGTACGTGCCGTGGCTCACGACCGGGCTGCTCTCGATGCTGGGGCGCTAGTCAGATATCGACAGATAAGCACTTCGCGCAGTACTGCTACCGCGCGAAAGAATCCAGTGCGGAAGTCCGGACGCAACTGCAGGTGGCGCTGCAGCGACGGCACATCACCGACGCGAAGTGCGTCCGCATCTCCGCCGACTACAAAGAGATCGCGAAGATGCTCGGCGGACTGATCAAGCATCTCGAGCGAGAAGATCGTAAACATCGCTAACTGAAGTTGACGACTAACGACTAGCGACTAGCGACTTCTTGTCGCTTTCCTGACGGTTTCCCTTCCAAGAAGTCACGACTGTTTCATCGATCGTTCGCAGCGCTGCCACCGTCCGCCGCTATCGTCCGGCTATGGTGCTGCCATGGCCGCGACGGCTGACATCCCTCGCGGCGAAATTCCTCGTCGCGGTCATCGCGATCGTGGTCGTGGCGGCGCCGCTCACGGTCGGCGCGCTCCGCCGCTCGGCGCGCCTGCGGATCGCGACGGCGCAGGTGACCGCGGGCCCGGTCGTGCATCGCCTCACGGCCACCGGCACGCTGCGCCGCGTCGATTCGCACACGTTCGCCCTCGACATCGCGCTCGACATCGTCGATGCGGCCGCGATCGTGGCCGGAGAGGATGCGTCCGTCGAGGTCGCCACGTATCCAGACGATGCCTTTTCGGCCACGGTGATGCGCGTCTGCGGCCGTGTCGCGACGGTCGCCGTGCCGGATCCAGGCGACGCGCTGCGAGCCGGCATGTTCGCGGCGGTGACGCTGCGCGGCGCACGCCGCGATCGCGCCGTGCGGATCCCGACGCGCGCGCTGACGTTCCAACCGCCGGCCGATCTCGTCGGCGCGGATGTGTCGATCGATCGCGACGACGCGGCGCGGCGCGTGGTGTGGGAATACGACGGCCGGCGCTTCATTCCCGAAATCGTCGAGGTCGGCCTCGCCGACGATCAGTGGACCGAGATGATCGACGGCGTGCTGCACGCCGGCGACGCGCTCGTGACGAGTGCGAACGCGGCTCGATAGGAATCGAACCACTCGCGTCGACATGACACAACTGTGACGGCGATTACCGATTTCGCGAGACAAACGTACATAGCGAATTCCCGCTAAAATAGTTTTCTCTTACTTCGACTTCCCCATCATTCGGTCAGGGAGGACTCATGAGCGTGCGGAACGTGTGTGTGCGGCGTGGATTGACGGCAATGGCGACGGCGTGCGCGATGGCGCTGCCGGCGATCGCGGCGGCGCAGCTGCCGAACAGCTACTACACGCCGGGCAAGGCAGACAAAGTCGACGTCAAGCAGCTATGCGCGGCGAGCTTCGAGTCGTCCAGCAAGCCGGTGAGCGACTGGCAGAAGAACCAGGCGCTCGAGCGCTACGGCGTGCGTCCGGAGACGTTCAACGGCGAGATCGAGCACCTCGTGCCTGTCGCGCTCGGCGGCACCAACGATCCCGACAACCTGTATCCGTTCCACGCGCAGGGCGAGTACACCGTCGACGCCAAGCAGCGTCTCGCCCAGAAGCTGCACGAGCTCGTCTGCGACGGCAAGCTGTCGCTCAAGCAGGCGCAGGACGTGTTCAAGAAGGACTGGACGAAAGGCTATAAGCAGTACGTGGGCGCGATGAACGCGCCTGGCGGGAACTGACACCGTCTTCAGTCAGCCAGTCTTCAGTCGATCAGTCTCAGTCTTCAGTCGCAGTCGTCAGACGCGACTGGGACTGGGACTGGCAACGGACGACTGGTGGCTGGCGACTGCCGGCTTCCGGGCGAACCAGAGCGCCGCAAGCGCGCACAAAGCAAACCCGCTCGCCGAGTAAAACGCGACGCTGTACTCGCCCGTTCGATCGAACACCCTGCCGGCGATCGCGGGCCCGACGATCCCGGCCGCCCCCCACGCCGAGAACAGCACGCCGTAGTTGAGACCGAGATTCTTCGTCCCGTAGAAGTCGGCCGTCGTCGTGGCGAAGACCGAGAGCTGCGTGCCGTAGCACCAGTACACCAGCGCGACGAACAGGTAGAACGTCCACACGTTGGCGCGGCCGAGCACCAGCGCCGGCATCGCGAACGCCGACAGCAGGATCATGATCTGCAGCGTTCGCACGCGGCCGACCGCGTCCGACAGCCATCCCGATAAGATGCGTCCGCCCGCATTGCTCATCGACGTGACGACGAGCGAGAGCGTGGCGACGGTGGCGCCGAGGCCGGCGGCGCGCGTGAACGGCACGAGCTGGCTGATCGTCATCTGTCCCGCGGTGGTGCCGAAGCAGAACGCGATCCAGAGTGCGTAGAACGTCCGCGTCGTCAGCATTTCGCGCGCGGTGAAGTCGGCGTCCGCTCGGGTGACGCCTCGCGTTCCGAGCGTGCCGCGCGCTCCGGGCGCCGCGTAGTCGGCGGGCGGATTTTTCAGCAGCAGCGTGCCGATCATCGTCATGACGAAGAACACGGCGCCGAGAATCTGGAACGTCGCGCGCCAGCCGAGCGACGGGACGAGGTAGCCGCTCGCGAGCGTGCCGAAGATCGCCGATCCGCCGCCGTATCCGCCCACCATCAACCCGACGACGAGCCCGCGGCGATCGGGGAACCACTTCGACGCGACCGGCATCGGCGCCGCGTAGCCGAACCCGTTGCCGATGCCGACGATGACGCCGTAGAAGACGTAGAGCAGCGTCAGCGACGTCGTGAAGCTGGCGGGGACGAACCCGGCGCTCACGAACAGGCCGCCGAGAAATGCGCACGGCCGCGGGCCTTTGACGTCCTGCAGGCGCCCGGCGGCGATAAAGGTCAGCGCAAAGCACACGATCGCAATCGTGTAGACCCAGGACGTCTGCGCGCGCGTCCACCCGAATTCCTTCTCGAGCGGCGGCACGAAGACGCTCCAGGCATACAGGGACCCGAGCGCCAGATTCATCAGGACGCCGCCGAGGACGGGGAGCCAGCGGTTCTGCATGGTCCGGCAGTATAATTCCGGGGTTGAGGAGGGAACGATGAACGTTCGACAGATCGCGTGGACGGTCGTGGCGGCCGCCGCCCTGGCGGCCCCGGTCGGTGTGCACGCGCAGCAATCGGCGCCGGCCGACGTGCCGACCTTCACGAAAGATATCGCGCCGGTGCTGCAGCGCAGCTGTCAGAACTGCCATCGCCCGGACGGCGTCGCGCCGATGTCGCTCGTCACCTACGAAGAGGTCCGGCCGTGGGCGCGCGCGATCAAGCAGCGCACCGGCATCGGTCCCCACGCCGGCGTCATGCCGCCGTGGTACATGGAAAAGAACATCGGCATCCAGGGCTTCAAGGACGATCCGTCGCTCTCCGACGAGGAGATTGCGAAGATCGCGAAGTGGGCCGACGGCGGCGCACCCCGCGGCAACCCGGCCGACATGCCGCCGGCGAGAGTGTTCGACGACCCGCGCGCCTGGCACATCGGCACGCCCGATCTCATCGTCAAGACCGAGGAGATCACGGTCAAGGGCGACGCGCCGGACTGGTGGGGCGAGATCAAGAGCGTGCCGACCGGCCTCACCGAGGACCGCTACGTCGCGGCGCTCGAGATCAAGGAAGTCAACGACGTCCCGTCGCAGAACGCGGGCGGTCGCGCGACCGTCGGCGGCCGCTTCGTCTTCCACCACATGATCTGGCGCACGCAGGTGCTCGATCCGAAGAACGCTGATCAGATTCCGGATGGGCTCGACATCCTGCAGAACGAAGAAGCGGTCAACTGGCCGGTGCACGAAGTCGGCCGCAACCCCGACTTCTTCGATCCGAAGTCGGCCCGCCTGCTGAAAGCCGGCTCGTACATCGTCTCCGACTCGGTGCACCTGCACTCGAACGGCCGCGACACGAAGTCGCACCTCGAGATCGGCTTCAAGCTGATGCCGAAGGACTACAAGCCGACCTACAAGCGCGCGGTGTTCGGTCTCGGCAACGGCGTCGACATCGACATCAAGGGGATGGAAGCCGGCCAGCAGCTGCACGCGTACACGGTGCTGCAGCAGAACACCAAGATCATCTCGTTCGAGCCGCACCTGCACGCGCCGGGCGCGCGCATGTGCCTCGAGGCGATCTGGGGCTACAACATCCAGACGCTGAACTGCGTCGGCTACGACCACAACTGGGTCCGCGGCTACGACTACAAGGACGAGACCGCGCCGCTGCTGCCGAAGGGGACGATCCTGCACATCGTCGGCTACATGGACAATTCGCCGTCGAACAAGAACGTGCCCGATCCGCGGAACTGGCAGGGCTCCGGCAACCGCTCGGTGGCGAACATGTTCATCGACCTCGGCATGCGCGTCGCGCTCGACGATCAGCAGTTCAAGGACGAGATGCAGAAGCGCGTTCAGGAGAATCCCGGCAAGGACGTCATTCTGGGCTGCCCGCTGTGCGGCGTCGTCGCGAAGCAGATGTCGATGAGACCCACGGAGAATCGTCAGCAATGAGCAGAACCACCACGGTGTCAGACACGTGCCAGGCGAGTGCCTGGCACTTGCCTGGCACTCGCCTGGCACGGGTCGTGGCGCTCGTCGCCATGGCGCCGCTGTTGTCGGCGCAGTCGCTGTCCTACACGAAAGGACAGAACATCGCCCCCGCGTACGAAGGCTGGGAGCAGGCGGCCGACGGCACGAAGTACTTCGTCTTCGGATACATGAACCGGAACTGGGAAGAGGAGATCGACGTCCCCGTCGGCCCCGAGAACGGCTTCGCCCCAGGCGCCGCCGACCAGGGCCAGCCGACGCACTTCCTGCCGCGCCGCAACCGGTTCGTCTTCAAGGTGAAAGTGCCGGCGACCTTCAAGGAAAAGGACGAGCTCGTCTGGACGCTCACCTCGCACGGCAAGACCGAAAAAGCGTACGCGTCGCTCCGCCCCGACTACGTCCTCGACGACGTCGTCAAAGCGTCGGAAACGGGCGCGCTCGGCGCGGGCACGTCGAGCCCCGAGGTGCGCGGCAACAAGGCGCCGACCGTCAAGGTGCAGGAACTCTCAAAGCGGTCGGTCAAAACCGACGAGCCGCTCGAGATGATCGCGCAGGTCAAAGACGACGGCATCCCGAAGCGACGCGGGCTCGGCGCGGGCGCGGCGGTGCGCGCGGCCGGCGCCGGCGGCGTCAGCGAAACGGCGACGCCCGCGAATTCGCCGCTCCTCAACGCGGCGATGCGGCCGCCGACGCGGATCACCGTCGGCAAGAACGTCGGCCTTCACTTGTCGTGGTTCCTGTACCGCGGTCCGGTCGGGGCGACGGTCACCTTCGATCCGCCGCAGATCAAAGCGTGGGAAGACACGCGCGCCGGCGCGAACTCGCCGTGGGCGCCGATCTGGATTCCCCCCGCGCTGCCGGCCGACGGCAAGGTGCCCGTGAAGGTCACCTTCAGCCAGCCGGGCACCTACGTGCTGCGCTGCCGCGCCGACGACGGCGCGCTCGTCGGCGACGACGAGGTGACGATCGTCGTCACGCGGTAATCGCCGCACGATCTTTCGGATGGCGTAACCATCGGCCGGAATCCAACCGCCGAAACTCCTTTGTTTCGGCGGTGTCGTTTGGCATAGAATCGGCACTCCCACAAGGACGACAAGGAGATCGAACCCGATGCGTCGGATGACGAGTGGACTGATTGGTGTGCTTGTGTGCGCGTGGGCAGCGGTGGCTCTGGCGCAAAACCCCGGCGGCAGCGCCGAGGGCAAGAAGATGAAGAACCCCGTGCCGGCCACGCCCGAATCGGTCGCGGCAGGCAAGGCGCTCTTCCAGAAGAACTGCCGGTTCTGTCACGGGCCGGAAGCGAAGGGCAACGGGCCGATGGCGCCCGAAGGGACGCATCCCTCCGACCTCACGGACGCGAAATGGGATCGCGGCTCGACCGACGGCGAGATCTTCCTCGTCATCCGCGACGGCGCGGGACCGAAGTTCGACATGAAGGGCTACAAGAGCAAGCTGTCGGAAACCGACATCTGGAATCTCGTCAACTTCATCCGCAGCATCGGCCCCAAGTAGGATGCGCTGGGTGGTGATGGCGGTGGCGCTCCTCGCCGCCGCCTGCGGTTCTCAGGGACAGGTGTCGGACGACGTCTTCACGCCCGCCCACCGCACGATCGCGGCGGCGGCGCGCGACTACTTCAACGTCCGTCCGGCGGCGCAGCAGCCGATTCCGTTCCCGCACAAGACGCATCTGGCGAAAGGCGCCGAGTGCACCGACTGCCACGAGACGGTCGAGAAAGGGCCGATCGCCGGCATCCCGAGCGTCAAGACGTGCATGGTGTGCCACAGCCAGATCGCGACGACCAAGCCGCTGATCAAAGAGGTGACGGCGTACTCGGACAAGGGCATCGACATCCCGTGGCAGCGCGTGTACGGCTTTTCGCAGGAAGCGCACGTGCGCTTCAACCACGCACCGCACATCCGCGCCAAGGTCGAGTGCGCGACGTGCCACGGCGATCTGAAGCAGATGACGGTCGCCGAGCGCGCCGTCGATCACACGATGGGATTCTGCGTGAACTGTCACCGGCAGAAGAACGCGCCGAACGACTGCCTCACCTGTCATTACTGAGATGGATCGCCGAGACTTCATCAAGCTGACGGCGGTCACCGGCACGAGCGCGGCGCTGGCGAGCTGCGGCAACCCCGAGCACCAGCTCATTCGCTTCGTGCCCGACGAGGACATCACGCCCGGCATCGCCGAGTGGAAGCCGAGCGTCTGCCCGATCTGCAGCGCCGGCTGCGGCGTGAACGTCCGCGTCATGGACGCCGACGTCCGCACCGTTCGCAGCGGTCAGGCGGGCGTCGTCCGCATGAACGTTGCGAAGAAGCTCGAAGGGCTGCCGACCGATCCGATCAGCCGCGGCGGCTTGTGCGCGCGCGGCCAGGCGGCGATTCAGATCACGTATCACCCCGATCGCCTCGCGCAGCCGATGAAGCGCGACGGCGCGCGCGGCAGCGGGTCGTTCAAGCCGATCTCGTGGGACGAGGCGATCGCGGAGCTGGTGTCGAAGCTCGACGCGCTCGACGACCGGAAGGCGCTCGCGATCGTCACGCGTCCGCACCGCGGCAACCGCGACGCGCTCTTCGCCGCCTTCGCGCAGCGCGTCGGCGCGCCGGCGCCGATCGCCTACGAGCTCTTCTCGGACGACGTGCTCCGGCACGCGAACGCGGCGAGCTACGGCAAGGCGCAGCTGCCGACCTACGATCTCGCGAAGGCGCGGTACGTCGTCAGCTTCGGCGCCGACTTTCTCGGCACGTGGGGATCGGTCGTCGCGCAGAATGCGGCATTCGGCGACATGCGTCAGGCGCGGCCGGGCGTGCGCGGCAAGCTCGTGCAGGTCGAGTCGCGCATGACGACGACGGGCGCGTCGGCGGACGAGTGGGTGCCGGTGAAGCCGGGGACCGAAGGCGTGCTGGCGCTGGCGCTCGCAGGCAAACACGACATCGCGGACGCGGAGAAGATCACCGGCGTCCCGGCGAAAAAGATCGAGCGGATCGCGAAGGAACTCGCGGACCAGAAACCGGCGGTCGCGATCGTCGGCGGCCCCGCGCTCGCGCACACGAACGCGCTCTTCACCGCGACGGCCGTCAACGAGTTGAACAAGGCGCTCGGCGGCGAGCTGCTCGGCTTCGCCTCGCACAACGCTCAACTCTCAACGCTCAGCGCACAGCCGTTCGCGGCGCTCGCGGATGCGAAGCTGCTGCTCGTGGACGAAGCCAACCCGGTGTACGGCGCGCCGAAGGCGTGGAAGGTGCGTGAGGCACTCGAGAAGATTCCGTACATCGCGAGCTTCAGCCGCTTCGTGGACGACACCACCGCCTACGCCGATCTGATCCTGCCGGATCATTCGTTCCTCGAGTCGTGGACCGATGCGGCGCCCGAATCGGGATCGCTCGATGCGAAGCCGATCTCGGCTGGCCCGGTGATGAAGCCGATTCACGACACGCGCGCGACGGCCGACGTGTTGATCGCCGTGGCGGGGAAGTTGAAGACGCCCGTCGAGCTGCCGTGGAAGAACGGCGAGGAGCTCGCGAAGAGCAGTCAACCCTCGACGGTCGACCGTCGACAGGCGAACCCCGCGCCCCCAAGCGCCGGCCGCCAGCCGACGGAGTGGACCGACCCGCACTTTGACGGCGCGGCGAGCGATTATCCGATGCACTTCCTGCCGTACGCGTCGCCGGCGTTCGGCGACGGGTCGACGGCGCATCTGCCGTGGCTGCAGGAGCTGCCGGATCCGCTGACGTCCGCGATGTGGAGCAGCTGGATCGAAATCAACCCGAAGACGGCGGAGCAGATGGGCATCGCGGACGGCGATCTCGTCGACGTCACCTCGTCGCAGGGCACGCTGCGCGTCCCCGCCGTCGTCTTTCCCGGCATCGCGCCCGACATCGTCGCGATGCCCGTCGGGCAGGGGCACGAGCACTACACGCGCTACGCGTCGAAGCGCGGCGCGAACGCGGCGAGCCTGCTCGCGCCGGTCACCGAACCGGAAACGGGCACGCTGGCGTGGGCCGCAACGCGAGTGAAGATCGCGCGCGCCGGCGACGCAGATGGCAGCCTGATTCTGTTCGCAGGCGAAAAGTACGAGAAGCCGCACGACCACGAGACGCGGTGAAAGTGAAAACAGAAAAGTCAGAAGTGAAAACCACAAAGGCATTTCTGGTTCTCACTTTCAACTTTTAACTTTTAACTTTTAGGTTTCGCATGGCACACAAATGGGGGATGGCAATCGACCAGGACCGCTGCACCGGGTGCGGCGCCTGCGTCACCGCCTGCCATGCCGAGAACAACATTCCGACGGTCGGCGCGTCGCAGGCGGCGCGCGGCCGCGCGATGCATTGGATCCGCGTCGAGCGCTACTGGGAAGGTGAGTTCCCGGACGTCAAGCTGAAGTTCCGTCCGGTGATGTGCCAGCAGTGCGACGCGGCGCCGTGCGAGCCGGTGTGTCCGACCTACGCGAGCCATCACACCGCGGAAGGCTTGAACGCGCAGGTCTACAACCGGTGCATCGGGACGCGGTACTGCGCGAACGCGTGCCCCTACAACGTCCGCTTCTTCGACTTTTTCAATCCGGAGTGGCCGCGCCCGCTCGACGCGCAGCTGAATCCGGACGTGTCCATCCGCGAAGTCGGCGTGATGGAGAAGTGCACGTTCTGCGTGCAGCGGATCACCGCGGGCGAGATCCAGGCGGAAGCGGAGAAGCGCGGCGTGAAGGACGGCGAGATCCAGCCGGCTTGCGCGCAGTCGTGCTCGGCGCGCGCGATCGTGTTCGGCGACCTGAACGATCCGGAGAGCGCGGTGTCGCGCCTCGCGCGGCAGGAGCGCGGGACGAAGCTCCTCGAAGAGCTCGGCACGCTGCCGAAGATCACCTATCTCGCGAAGCAGACCCAGGCATGAGCCACGTGTCCCACGAACGCCTCACCGCCGACCTGCTGCGTCCGCTCGAACAGACGTCGTGGCGGTTCTACCTCCTCGTCGCCTTTCTCGGCTCCATCGTCGCGATGGGGCTCGGGACGTGGATGTATCAGATGTACATGGGGTTCGGCATGACCGGCATCAATATGCCGGTGTACTGGGCCTTCTACATCACGAACTTCGTGTTCTGGATCGGCATCAGCCACGCGGGGACGCTCATCTCGGCGATCCTGCGGCTCGTCAACGCCGGCTGGCGGCGTCCGGTGACGCGCTGCGCCGAGGTGATCACCGCGTTCGCGCTGATGATCGGCGCGATGTTCCCGATCATTCACCTCGGCCGGCCGTGGCTGTTCTTCTGGCTCATGCCGTACCCGAGCCAGCGGCTGATCTGGCCGAACTTCCGATCGCCGCTCGTGTGGGACTTCTTCGCGATCTCGACGTATCTGACCGGCAGCCTGCTGTTCCTGTTCCTGCCGATGATCCCCGACTTCGCGCTGATCCGCGATCGCGCGACCGGCATCCGCCGCCGCATCTACGGCGTGCTCGCGCTCGGCTGGCGTGGGACGACGAAGCAGTGGCACCGCCTCGAGACGGCGATGCAGATCATGGCGATTGCGATCATTCCGGTCGCCGTGTCGGTCCACACGATCGTGTCGTTCGACTTCTCGATGGCGCCGGTGCCGATGTGGCACTCGACGATGTTCGGGCCGTACTTCGTCGCGGGCGCGATCTTCAGCGGCATCGCCGGCCTGATCATCGCGATGGCGTCGCTGCGGAAGTTCCTGCACCTCGAGGCCTACCTGCACCCGGTCCACTTCGAGAACCTCGGCAAGCTCCTGCTGATGATGAGCATGCTGTGGGCGTACTTCATCTTCGCCGAGCGGCTGACGACGTGGTTCGGCAACGATACGGGCGAGATGAACGTGTTCTACGTCACGCAGCGCGGCTCGTTTTCGCCGCTCTACTGGACGATGGTGGTGTGCAACCTGGTAATCCCGTTCACGATCCTCGCGCTGCGCTGGCTGCGCACGATCGCCGGCTGCGTCGTCGCCTCGTTCTCCGTGTGCATCGGCATGTGGCTCGAGCGCTTCCTCATCGTCGTGCCGTCGCTGAGCCATAAGTATCTGACATATTCGTGGGGGCACTATCGGCCGCAGCCGGTGGAGATCATGATCACGATCGCCACGTTCGCGGCGATGACGCTGCTCTACACGCTGTTCTCGAAGTTCGTGCCGATCATCTCGATCTGGGAGCTGAAGGCGGGCGACCATCCGTCCGCGGCGCTCTACCCGGCGCCGATGCACGAACACAAGCTCGGGGAGACGCACGCATGAGCGTCTACGGCCTGTACGACAACGGCGATGCGGCGCAGCTCGCGGTCGACGCGCTGCGGGCCAGTGGCGTCACCGAGGACGCCATCACCGTGATCAGCGCCGAACCGATGGAGGACTACGAGTTCGGCAACATCAACCGGCGAAGCCGCCTGTGGTACATCGCAAGCGCGGGCGGCGCGGCGGGCTGCGCGGGTGCGGCCTGGCTGACGCGGTTCACCGAGGTCGCGTGGCCGCTGCCGACCGGCAACATGCCGATCGTCGCCTGGTGGCCGAATCTGATCGTCGTCTTCGAGATGACGATGCTGGGCGCGATCCTGTCGACGGTCGCCGCGCTCGTCGTCACCGGCGGGCTCGCGCGCCGGAGGCCGGCGCTCTACGATCCCGCGGTCAGCAGCGGGAAAATCCTCGTCGGCGTCGAAGCGCCGCGCGATCGCGCCGCCGTCGAGCGCGCGCTGATCTCCGCCGGGTCGCCGGTCGTGTCACGCTGACGCGTCGGCGCCCACCGCACGGTTCCTTCCACCGCGTTTCGCTTCGTACAGCGCTTCGTCGGCGTGGTGAATGACGTGCTCCCACGACGTCGCCAGCGGATCGTCGGTCGTAGCCCGCGGCGTCCGATTGCGCAACAGACTCTGTTGCGCTACGATCGCCGTATGGCTGTCGCGACCGCGCGGAAGGTCGAGGCGCTGCGCGCCGATTTCCGGTCCGCCGCGCGCCTCGCCGACCTGCTCGGCGTCAACCGCTCGCAAATCACGCGCTGGCTCCGCGGCGCCGGCGTCGACCCGCTCAACGCCGAGAAGGTCGACCTGCTCGAGCTGGTGTGGGGCAACCTGCTGCGCGTGTACGAGCGCGACGCGGCGCTGTCGTGGCTCTTTGGCGTCAACCCGCGTCTCGGCGATCGCCGCCCGATCGATCTGGTCCGCGCCGGCCGGACCGAGGAGCTGATGCGCGCGATCCGCGCGGAACGCGCCGATTCGTTCGCGTGATCCTCCACCGCTGCTTCGCCTGGAACCGCACGGCGTCTCCGGGCGCCCCCGACACCGCCGCCTGGTTCCCGCGCGCGTTCCAGGGCGACGGCCGCCACGACAACCCCGACACCTACGGCTGTCTGTATCTCTCGGACCGGCCCGTCTCCTGTGTCGCCGAACAATTCGCCGCGTTCCGCGGTCAGCGGCTGGTCGCGTCGCTGCTGCGGCGGCGCGGGTTGCCGCTCGCGGTCGCCGACCTCGAACTCGACGCGGACGCCGCGCTCGTCGATCTCGACGAGCCGGCCACTCTCCGGCGCGAGCGGCTCCGCCCGTCCGCCGTCGCCACGCGCGAGCGAAAGACGACGCAGCCGCAGGCGCGTGCGTTGTACCACCGCCATCCGGACGCCGCGGGGCTGAAGTGGTGGTCGATGTGGGAAGCGCAGTGGGCCAACGTGACGCTGTTCGACCGCGCCGCCGACGCGCTGAAGGTCGTCGCCGTCCGCGCCCTCACGCTCGACGATCCGGTCGTCGTCGAAGCCGGTGATCTGTTCGGCCTCAGACGCGCGTGAGCGGTCTCGGCGCGCGGCCGTCAGGCCCTACTGCTGCGCGGGCGAGCGTTTTGCACAGCAGCCGGCCATGACGTGGTACACGTGGTTGATTGCCGCGGCGATCCTCACCGCATTCGCCGCCGCGACCGGGATCAAGCCGCGCGGGACCCGGCACGTCGCCGGCACCCAGCTCATGGGCGTGGCGCGCGTCGTGCTCATCTTTGCCGTGGTGGTGGTGCTGTGGTTCGCGTACGCGGCGTCACGCTAGCGCCGACGCGAGCTGACGCAGAAACAATCCGACGTCGGTGACGATGCCGATCGTCTGCGACGATCCGCGGTCGGCGAGCTTCGTCACGACCGCTGGATTGATGTCCACGCACACGAGCCGCACCCACGCGGGCAGCATGTTGCCGACGCCGATGCCGTGCAGCATCGACGAGAGCACCAGCACGAGCGACACGCCTTGCAGCGCGGCCGTGTAGCGGTCCTGCGCCTCGATCAAATTCATCACCGTATCCGGCAGCGGCCCGTCGTCTCGAATGCTGCCGGCGAGGACGTAGTCGACGCCCTGCGTGATGCACTCGTACATCACGCCCGACGTCAGGACGCCGCTCGCGACCGCCGGCTTGAGGCCGCCGGCGCGGTAGATCGCGTTGATCGCGCGCATGTGATGGCGATGGCCGCCTTCAATCGCGCGGCCGGTCTCGAGATCGACGCCGAGCGACGTGCCGAAGAGCGCCTGCTCCGCGTCGTGGACCGCCAGCGCGTTGCCGGCGAGGAGCACGTCGACGTAGCCGCGCCTGACGAGATCGGTGAAATACGGTCCGCCGCCCGTGTGGACGACGACCGGGCCGGCGACGAACGCGATCTTCTCGCCGCGCTTCTTCGCGTCGCGCATCATCGCGGCGATGCGCGAAACGCCGACCTCGACGCGCCGCTCCGACGAGATCTCGTTGGTCATGAACGCGAAGCCGTGGCGATCGCGCTCTTTGAACTCCGGGACGATCTTCACGCCGGCGACGCCGCAGACGACGAGATCGCCCTTGCGGATGTCGCGCAGCTTGCGGCAGACGGCAGACGCGTCTGGTTCGACGACGATCGCCGCGTCCATCCGCTGCTTCTCGACCGCCACCCACTGACCCTTCAGCCGCACGAACGTCTGATGGTTCGTCGTCGAGTAGAAGTCCTCGGGCGCGCAGCGGTCGCGATCGGCTGGGACGAGGTGCGCGTCCTCGATGCGCGACACGCGGCAGCCGAGCGTCACGAGCTCTTCGAGCAGCTCGCTCATGCGCGCGTCCGCGGCGGTGACGCGCATCGACAGGAACGACGGTTCCTCGTTCGTGCGCCCGATCCGGAATTCGAGCACCTCGAACGCGCCCTCGTGCCGCACCACGGTGTCCCACATCGCGGTGAGCAGTTGCGAGTCGATCAGGTGCCCTTCGGCTTCGACGATCTCGGTGGCAGCGGCCATGTGTCGTGTCCGGCGTCCGCTCGGACTAATGCGTGAGCGAGTAGAGGACCGTGTTCACGCCGACCGCGTAGCCCTTGGGCGAGAACGTGTCGAAGTACTGCTTGTTCTCGCCCTCGCGCTCCCACGTGTCGGGGATATCGGTATTGTGCGTCATGACGACGATCAAGCGCCCTTGCGCGTCGGCGATGCCGCGGAAATTGGCGTGCGGGCTGTCGGCGCCGCGCTCGGACGTGCTTCCCGTCTGGCTCCAGAAGCGGATGTTCGACACCTGCTCGACGTCCTTCACGTCGTAGAGCGTGTGGAGGATCGCGTGTCCGGCCGGAATGTCGACGATCGGATACTCGTTCGGCGGCAGGACGCGGCCGATCTCTTCGGCCCACTGCTCCCACGCCGCGGTGCCCCAGAAATCGTCGACCGTCAGGAAGCCGCCCTTCAGCAGATACGCGCGCAGCGCGGCGACTTCCTCGTCGGTGAAGCGCGCGGTGCCGGCATCCTCGAGATGCAGCATCGAACAGCGGGCGAGCAGCGGATCGGTCAGGCGCAGGACGACGAAATCGGGCTGCCCGGCGCGATCGAGCTTGATGCGCACGGCGGTCAGCTCGGCGAGCCGCACCGAAAAGTTGTTATCGGCGCCCGGGAAGTCGGTGTCCCAGCCGCTGCCGCCCGCCTCCCGGCGATCGCTGTAGTAGAAGCCGCGGCAGTACGTCCACGATCCGTCGAAGTTCTCGCGCGTCGCCCACTTCGGCGGCGTCCGGTACCACCGGCCGTTGCCGCCGACCCAGATGCGCGGACGCCAGGTCGGGTCCTGCGACAGCTGACCGAGCGCCGCGGCGGCTGCCGCGAAGAGGACGGCGAGGACGAGCGCCAGCACGAGGCGTCCGCGCGAGATCGGCTGCACGCGCCAATTTTATTACCGTCGCCGGAAATCCGACACCGGCCGGCGGAAGCGGCGGAGTCACGGCCAAAACGCCGTCGGTACCTCTCTTGCCGTGACCCCATCCGATTCCTCGGTACGTGTTGAAGGAGGCCATATGTGGCGGACGGTTCTGGTCGGGCTCGTGGCAGTGACGCTGCCGGCCCTCGCGACCGCGCAGGAAAAGAAAGTCGAGCTGAAGCCGGCGCCGATGACTAACGCGGCGGACGGTGCGCAGATGTATCAGGCGTACTGCGCCTCGTGTCACGGCAAGACGGGGAAGGGCGACGGTCCGGCCGCGTCAGCGTTGAAGACGAAGCCGACCGATCTCACGCAGCTCTCGAAGACGCATCCGGGCGGCCTATCGCAGAAGGATTTTGAGGATCGCGTGCAGGGACAGGCGATGCCGCTGGCGCACGGCACCGGCCCGATGCCGGTGTGGGGTCCTGTGTTCCGCGCGCTCGGGAACGACACGCTGCGCGTCTACAACCTCAAGAAGTACATCGACTCACTGCAGGCACAGTAACCGACTCTCAAGTCTCAACGTTCAAGGCTCAAGTCTCAGCAGTGGCTGAGACTTGAGCCCTGAGACTTGAGAGTTGCGAGTTACTGTCTCGCGTCCTCTGTCGCCGTTTTCGCGGCGGCGCGCTTCTCCTGTTCGACCTTGAACTCCTCGTCGCTGTAGTAGGTGATGTTGATCCAGGCGTGGCCCATCTCGTCGACGGTGCGATCGCCCCAGCCGACCCACTGATCCGGATCGGGGTTGTTCTTGTTGCCCGCGGTGTTGTCGTACCACGCCATGAAGTGGAGGATCGTGCCCTTCGGCAGGAGCGGCGCGACGTCGTCCGCGTAGATGTACATGTTGTGCCAGTTGAAGTTGAAGTCGGTGATCTGGCTCAGCATCTCGCGGCGTCCGTCGGCGTAGAGCGCTTCCATCGACATCCCCTTGCCGCGCAGGTGGAGATGCGCCTGGAAGTTCTCGATGCGCGCGTTCTGCTTCAACACGACGTAGCTTTCGGTCGTCGTCACGGCGTTCGGCGGGATGTCGAGCGCGCGCGCGCCGGGCACCGAGCCGCTGAACGTGTTGAAGAGCGCGAGGACTTCCCGGTGCTTCGGCTCCTGACCTTTCGGATAGAACCAGATGCCGAGCTCCACGCGATCGGTGATCTCTTCGCCGACGGCGTGATAGTGAATGTCCCACGCGATCTTCGATCCCGGCAGCATCAGGCGTCCGGAGTCGGGCCGCATCTCGTCGGCGTTCTTGCCGACCGCCCACTCCATGAAGAGGCCGTCGCCGGCGACGTTCGGATCGTTGGTGAAGAGCGCCGAGTCCATGTCTTCCGGCTGCTGCAGCCGCGCCAGCGCGTGATGCGTGATCTTGCGGCCGTTGACCGTCGCCGGCTTGATCTCGATCGCGCGCACCCAGCGTGGTTCGGTGAGCCCGGTCGGCACGACCGGCTTCCACCACGCGTCCTGCGCCTGCGCCGGCATCTTGTACGGCGTGGACGCGATCACGAGGTCGGGCGGTCCGAGCTTCTCCGCCTCCGTCCACGTGTTCGCATCGTCCTTCCACACCTTCGCGGGCGGAAGATCCTTCGGATCGCCCTTGGGCGCGCCGGCCGCGATCCACTTCAGCACGGTGTCGATCTGCTCGTCGCTGAGCGATCGATCGTTCTTGAACTTCTGGATGCCGACCGTCTTGTCGATGTGCCACGGCGGCATCTGGCGTCCGCCGACGCGCGCGGCGATCGACTTCACCCACGGCCGCACTTCTTCGAAGGTGGTGAGCGGCATCGGCGCCATCTGATTCGGCCGATGGCACGCTTCGCACTTGTCCTCGAAGATCGGTTTGATGTCTTTCGTGAACGTTTGCGCGCCGGCCGCATGCGCGCACGCGATCATCGCGGCTGCCATGACGACGTTGTGTATTCGCATGGACGCGATTGTGCGGCAAAAGAAAAAGGCGCGTCGAAAAAAATCGACGCGCCCTGCGATCGCGACCGGACGTTGCGGGTCTGTTTTATCGCGACTTGACTTACTTGCTCGTTGCGGATCCGGTGACGGTCACTTTGACGAACGCGTTCGACCAGCAGCACTCGAATCCGCCGCCGCCTTCGCCGGTGTTGTCGTTCCCCTGCACGCGCAGAATGTACTCGCCGGGCATGCTGAACGTCGCCTTCGTGTCGGTCTTGCCTTTGTTCGCGACGTCGACCTTCGGGTTCGGCGGCTCGAACTTCACGGTGGCGCCGACCGGCTGACGATACACCGCCCACTTCACCGCGATCGGCGGCGGCGGCGTGAAGCCTTCCGGCAGACCGGCGGCCGCTGCCGCCGCAGCGGCGTCGCCGCGGCCGCGACCGCCGCGTCCCGCGGCCTGATCGCCACCGCGTCCCGCCGCCGTGGCGCGTCCACGTCCGCGTCCTGGCGTCGGCTCGGGCACGTTGATCTTCGGCCCTTCGTCGGTCACCCACGTCGTCAGCGCGAGCGGCTGTCCGACCGACGCGGTGTAGGTGGCGGCGTCAGTCGTCGGCGGCCCGGTGAAAATCGGTCCGCCCTCGGTGAACTGAATCTTCGGCGGCGTGTTCTTGTTCGCCGCGTCCTCGAACGGCTCGACGACGTAGTCGGCTTTCGTGTGGAGCGTGATGCTGTTGGTGAAGCCGTTGGAGACGATCGTCCACGTCAGCTTCTTGTCGCCGAAATCCTTCGGCACTTTGATCGACAGGATGCCCCACTGACGTCCCGCCTGGAAGTGCGTCGGCTGGCCCATGTCGGGGCCGCCCGGGTCGATGTGGTTGTTCGGGCCGACGGGAATGTCGAATTCCTGTTTCATGTTGCGGTTGAAGTACCCGACGAGCAACCGCTGCGACCCATCCTTGTCGTAGTACCAACCTTCGAACGCCGGCGTCACGCTGGAGCCGCGATCGCGGACCGTGTTGGTCAGCGGCAGCGGGCTCGGCACCTGACCGACGCCCGTCTGGCCCGCGCGGACGAGCGCGCCGCCCGCAAGGCCACCGACGAGTACAGCGACGACAAATCCTCGACGCATTGCTTCTCCCTGTGAGTGGACGAAAAAAAAGGGCGCCGTCCGAAAACGGCGCCCCTGATTTTACCGCAGTCGCGGACGAAGTTACTGCTGCTGCTGGTTGCTCGTCGACGTCGAGGTCTGCGCGGCGCGTTTCGCCTGTTCAGCCTTGAAATCTTCGTCGTTGTAGTACGTGATGTTGATCCAGGCGTGGCCCATCTCGTCGACGGTGCGGTCGCCCCAGCCAACCCACTGATCCGGGTCCGGGTTGTCCTTGTTCCCCTTCGTGTTGTCGTACCACGCGATGAAGTGGAGGATCGTCCCCTTCGCGAGCAGCGGCGCGGCGTCGTCCGCGTAGATGTACATGTTGTGCCAGTTGAAGTTGAAGTTCGTCACCTGGCTGAGCATCTCGCGGCGGCCGTCCGGATAGATCGCTTCCATCGACATGCCCTTGCCGCGCAGGTGCATGTGCGCCTGGAAGTTCTCGATGCGGGCGTTCTGGCGCAGCGTGATGAAGCTCTCGGTCGTCGTCACCGAGTTCGGCTGGATGTCGAGCGCGCGCGCGCCCGGCACGTTGCCCGAGAAGGTGTTGAAGAGCGCGAGCACTTCGCGGTGCTTCGGCTCCTGACCCTTCGGGTAGAACCAGACGGCGAGTTCGGTGTGCGCGCTGATCTCTTCACCGACCGCGTGGTAGTGCATCTCCCACACGATCTTCGAGCCGGGCAGCATCAGGCGGCCCGAGTCGGGACGCATCTCGTCGCCGTTCTTGCCGACGGCCCATTCCATGAAGAGGCCGTCGCCCGCGACGTTCGGATCGTTGGTGAAGAGCGCCGGATCCATGTCTTCCGGCTGCTGCAGCCGCGCGAGCGCATGGTGCGTGATCTTGCGCGCGCCCTTGCCGACCGGACGGATTTCGATCGCGCGGACCCAGCGCGGCTCCGTCAGGTTCGTCGGCACGGACGGGCGCCACCACGCGTCCTGCGCGACGGCCGGCATCGTGTACTCGGGCGACTTGACGATCAGATCGGGCGTGCCGTACTTCGCCTGCATCGCCCAGACTTCATCGCTCGGCCACACCTTCGGCGCGGGCATGTCCTTCGGATCGCCCTGCGGCGCGCCGGCGTTGATCCACGACATGATCGTGTCGATCTGCTCGTCGCTCAGCGAGCGGTCGTTCTTGAACTTCTGGATGCCCACCGTCTTGTCGATGTGCCACGGCGGCATCTGACGCGTCGAGACACGCTGCGCGATCGACTTGAGCCACGGCCGCACTTCCTGATACGTGCGCAACGCCATCGGCGCCATGTTGTCCGGCCGGTGGCAGGCTTCGCACTTCGCCTGCAAGATGGGCGCAATGTCTTTCGTGAAGGTCGGCGTCTTCGCGGCGTCGGCCGCGAAGGTCGACGCCGGCACCATCAACGCCATCGCGCTGATGCCGGCCGCCCGCCAGAGCCACTGCTGAAGCTGCTGACGCATGGTGTGGTCCGCTCCTTTCAAGCGTGCCCGAATCGAATCCGTTTAGACCGCTTATCGGCGGTCCTGTAAATCGCCCGTAGATTGTGCACTGGAAGAGAGCGGTCCGCAAGAGCCAGTACTGTATTCGTTTGTCAGGACGAAAGGGGCGGGACTCGGGCAGAAACCGCTGAAGGCTGGGGGATTACCCCTCAGCCCTCAGCGCGTCGACCTATGGTTTTGATCGCTAAAAACCGCCGCCGAAGGTGACGCCGATCGTGCCGACCCACCCCTCCAGGCGGTCGTTGTTCAGCGAGCCGTCGTAGTAGCCGTAGTGGTTGCCGTTGCCGATGACGCGGTATCCCGCCCCGGCCGTCAGCCGTGCCCAGTCGGAGAAGCGGACGTGCGCGTCGAGTTCCGGCTCGAACACCGCGAAGTCGCTGCGGACGCGCACCTGCTGTGTGACCGGCCGCGTGACCGGCGGCACGATCACGCGCGGCTGACCCGGCTGGTTCGGAGCCGGTGACGGCGGCGAGACGACGACATAGGTCGTGACGGTGTCGGTGAGCGTGCCGGTGCCGCCGCCGACGAGCGCCTTCGCCGCGAAGCCGACGCGCTCGTTGCCGCGGCCGATCCACTGCAGCAGCAAGCCGCCATAGCCGAGCTCGCGGTCGTGATTGCCGTTCGCGAGCCAGTACCCGGCGCCGCCGATGAAGAACGTCTGATCGGCGATCCATCCCGCGTTGCCGCCGACCAGCGTGCCGGCGCGATGGTCCACCTCGGTTTCTTTCACCTCGGGTGTCGCCGCCCATCCGCTGCCGACGGGCTGGAACGTCATCGGTCCCTGCGCGGCCGCCGAGATCGGCACGCCGAGCGCGACGAGGAGCGCAAACAGCATCGAGTGGCCGCGCATGGCTACTGCCCTCGCAGGCTGACGTTCAACGGCGTGGTTTCGCCGGGGCGCACATCGACTTCGGTGACGTACGTCCGGTAGCCCGACTTGCGGATTTCGATCGCGTGGCGTCCCGCCGCGACGTCGACGGTGACGCCGTCGCGGTCCGACGGCCCGTGCCACTGCTGACCGTCAATCATGATCTCCGCGTCGCCGGGCTGGACGTGCACCGCAAGCGTGCCGTAGCCCTCCGCCGTGTGCGGCGCGCTCATCTGCACGGTATTCGGCGGCGCGTTGGGCGGCGCGGCGTTCGGCGGCGGTGCGTTGGGCGGCATCGGCCGCGGCGCCCCGCGCCGGATCGGCGGCTGCGCGCCCGGCAGCGGCGCTCCCGGCGGATACGGAGGCTGCGTCGAATACTGGCCGGTGTCGGGCGGCGGCGGAGGCGGCGTCGGGCGCGGTTCGGTCTGCTCGCCCGGCGCGAGCTTCTCCATCGTGTACTTCACCTTGAAGGTCTTGTCCGCCGACAGCCGCACCTGCTGCGTCACCGTGCGGTACCCGTCGAGATACAGCGTGATCTCATGCGGGCCGGGCGGCACGTGCAGCCGCTGGAACACACCATCGAAGTCATCGACGATGCCCGCGTAGAAGCCGTCGACATAGACCTCGGCTTCCTTGGGCTTCACTTCGAGGCGGACTGACGCGCCGGGTTCGACGTAGCGGTACGGATACGGGTACGGATACGGATACGGGTACGGCGGGTAGTACTGGCCCCACCACGGGTCGTAGAAGCCGTCGTAGTAACCGAAGAAGGGCGCCGGATAGTAGCCGGCACCGATGCCCACCACCACACGTCCGTGGTAGTGCTGCGCCTGCGCACGCGCCGTCGTCCCGAGCGAGACGGCGGCAATCACGGCGGCGATCAGACAGAAGCGTTTGGATGCGGACACGACTGAGTCCTCGTCGGGCGAGGCGGGCTGGCACCTGCCACTGAACAACTGAGCAATGCCAGTGCCACGCGAATGTGGCGGGTTTCCGCCGATTCTCGGCGCGATTCGTCCGCGCGCGGCGACACCAGTGTCTTTATGGCTGGACAACAGGCGGTTTGGGCACGGTCTGCGGATTGCTCAGGAGTATGCCGAAGATCTCAACCGTCCTTTGTCCCACCGATTTCTCCGATCCCTCGCGGCATGCGCTCGAGCACGCGATGGCGATGGCGAAGTGGTATGACGCGCGTCTCGTCGGCGTGCACGCGTACGCGCCGCCGTTCTACCCGGTGACCGATCTCATGACCACCGGCGTCGGCTTGCCGCTCCCCGATGCGCCGACGCTCGCGTCGCTCCAGGACGACGTGCTCGCGTCGCTCGAGCCGGCGCGCGCGATCGGGCTGCGGACCGAGGCGCGCGTCGAAACCGGCGCGCCGGCCGTCGCGATCCTCGCGGTCGCCGACGCGCTGCCCGCCGATCTCATCGTCATGGGCACGCACGGCGCGAGCGGGTTCGAGCATCTCGTGCTGGGATCGGTGACCGAGAAGGTGCTGCGCCGCGCGACGTGTCCCGTGATGACCGTCCCGCCGCCCGCGCGCGCGACGTCGCGTCTGCCGTTCGCGCACGTCGTCTGTTCGATCGATTTCTCGCCCTCGTCCGACGCGGCGTTGCAGTTCGCGCTGTCGATCGCGCAGGAAGCCGGCGCGCATGTGACGCTGCTGCACGTGCTCGAGTGGCCGAACGATCAGCCGCTGTCGCAGTTGAAGTACATCGCGCCCGAGTACCACGCGTATCGCGAGCAGGACGCGAACCTGCGGCTGTCGCGGATGATTCCGGAGGAGGTGCGCAACTGGTGCACGCCGGACGTCCACATCGCGCACGGAAAGCCGCACGAAGAAATTCTGGCGTTCGCGGCGCGTCAGCGCGCGGACGTGATCGTGATGGGCGTGCAGGGACGCAACGCCGTCGACGTCATGCTGTTCGGATCGACGACGAACCAGGTCGTGCGCCGCGCGACCTGTCCGGTGTTGACGCTGCGATCGTAGCGACGGTCAGCGCGCCGCGCGGCGGCGCCACGCGATCTCGCGGCGGTGCTGCCGCAGCGCATGCAGCGTGTAGACGACGCCAAGCGCCTGCTGCACCGACGCCGGCGCGCTCACGAGCGGCACGGCGGCGATCGCGCAGGCGATGAGCAGCGTCAGCCGATCCGGCATCATCGGACCGCTCGCAGCGCGCGCCGCACCGTCGACACGCGATAGCCGCAGTTGATGCACTCGGTCCGCTCTTCGTCGCCCGTGACGAGGCGCAGCTCGGGGTGATCGCACGCCTGCTGCACGCGACGACGCAGTGTGGCGAGCACTTCGGCGCTCGGCTCCGGAATCGCGGCCTCGGTCGAATTCTGTAAGCTCATTCCGACTCCATATGACATAAGACGACGACAACGACAGCAAGCATCGGACCGTAGTCGGCTCTACACGCGCAATTGACGAGCAGAACGGCACTTAGCGGCGACAAGACGCACGTACAGATCCGTCACGCTGTTCCGTTTTTGATCGATCACGCTTCGCGAAACGAGACGCGGTGCTTCGAATCGGATCACCTGAAGGACGGGTAAGATGCGCGCATCATGCGTAAGCGCCGCATCTCACGCCGCTCGTTTCTCGAGGGCACCGGCACCGCCCTCGCCGCCGCCGCCGCGCGTCCCGCGCTCGGCGCGCAGCCGTTCGACACCGCGCAGGGCGCGGCCGCGTCGCCAGACGCAGTGCGCACCGCGCACTCCGCACCGCGCACCGCCATTCGCGTCACCGTCAACGGGGTCTCGCGGCAGATAGACGTCGAAGATCGCTGGACGCTCGCGGAGCTGCTGCGCGATCACCTCCGGCTGACCGGCACGAAGATCGGCTGCGACCGCGGCGAATGCGGCGCGTGCACGGTGCTGCTCGACGGCAAACCGGTCTACTCGTGCAGTCAGCTCGCCGCCTGGTCCGATGGCCACCGCGTCGAGACGGTCGAAGGGCTGACGAAGAACGGCGCGCTCGATCCGCTGCAGCAGTCCTTCATCGATCACGACGCGCCGCAGTGCGGCTTCTGCACGTCCGGCCAGTTGATGGCCGCGAAAGCGCTCGTCAACGCGAACCCGCACCCGACCGCGGAGCAGGCGCAGGCGGCGATGACGGGCAATCTGTGCCGCTGCTCCAACTACAACCACTACATCGCCGCGGTGGTCGGCGCGGATCGAGCGACACCGCACACGGCGAGCGCGCCGGCCGCGGCGACACCGGCGACGGCGAGCGCGTCGGCCGCGGCGTCACCGCTCATGGTGAGCTCGTCGAACCATGAGCTCTCCGCCCTCACCGTCCTCGGCCACGCGACACCGCGAATCGACGCGCTCGAGCGCGTCACCGGCAAGGCGGACTACACCGGCGACATCCAACTGCCGGGGATGCTGTACGCGCGCGTGCTGCGCAGTCCGCATCCGCACGCGCGCATCACGGCGATCGACCTCTCGAAGGCGCGCGCGCTGCCGGGCGTGAAAGCAATCATTACTCACGAGACCTGCACGGTGCAGTGGAGCTCCGGCGGCATCGCCGGCGGCGCGCAGTACAACGACGCCGCCAAGAAGGCGACGACGCACAAGCGCTACGCGTTCAACAATCCCGTGCGCTTCGTCGGCGAGCCGGTCGCGGCGGTCGCCGCCACCGATCGCCACACGGCGGAAGCGGCGCTGCAGCTCATCGCCGTCACGTACGAACCGCTCGATTTCGTCCTCGATCACGAGGACGCGATCAAGCCCGGCGCGCCGAAGATCTGGCCGGAGGGGAACCTCTCGCCGAACGCGCGCGGCGAGCAGCAACCGATCGCGCAGAAGCGCGGCGACGTCAGCCAAGGGTTCGCCGACGCGGATCACGTCTTCGACGATCGCTTCTCGACGGCGTTCGTCCACAACGCGCAGATGGAGCCGCGCTGCGCGGTCGCGTCGTGGACGGGCGACAAGCTCACGCTCTACACGCCGACCCAGGGCATCTCGAACTGCCGCAGCGACGTCGCGCGCGACCTCGCCCTGCCGCCCGAGCACGTCGACGTCATCTGCCATTACATGGGCGGCGGCTTCGGCAACAAGAACCAGAATCAGGACGCGGACCTCATCGCCGCCGTGCTCGCGAAGGAAGCGGGCGCGCCGGTGAAACTCGAGCTCTCGCGCAAGGAAGACTTCATCGGCGTGCACGGCCGCTGGCCGACCGCGCAGTACTACAAGGTCGGCGTGAAGCGCGACGGCACGCTGACCGCGATTCAACTGCGCGGCTACAGCGGCATGGGGCCGTACCGCAAGAACAGCGGCGCGATCGGCGGCATCGAGATCTACCAGTGCCCGCACATCGAGACGACGGTCTATCCCGTCTACACGAACCGCACCGTGTCGGCCAACTTCCGCGGCCCCGAATTTCCGCAGGGCTACTTCGGCATCGAGTCGATGATGGACGAAGTCGCCGCCAAGCTGCAGATGGACCCGCTCGCGTTCATCCGCAAGAACATGACGCGCAAGTTCCGCGACGAGACGTCGTACACCGACTACACGCTCGACGAGTGCCTCGACCGCGGCGCGGCGATGGTCGACTGGAAGGCGAAGTGGCACCCGCCCGGCGCGGACGCGGGCCGAACGAAGCACGGCCTCGGCGTCTCGTTCATGGCCTTCCGCTCGGGTCTCGGACGCAGCAGCGCCGTCATCCGCCTCGACGCGAAGGGGCGCTACGCGGTCCACGTCGGCGTCACCGACGTCGGCGCCGGCGCGAAGACGACGATGGCGATGATCGCGGCCGAGACGCTCGGCGTGCCGCTGTCGAAGATCGATCTCGTCTGGGGCGACACCGATCGCTGCCCGTACTCGGTCGGCGAATCGGGCAGCCGCACGACGATCATGACCGGCCAGGCCGTGATGGAGGCCGCCCGCGACCTGAAGCAGCAGATCGCGGCCAAGGGACTCCCGGCCGGCGACGCCGTCCTCATCGCCTCCGCCACGCCGAATCCGCAACTGCAGGGACGCGTACGCCAGGCCTACGGCGCGCACTTCGTCGAAGTCGACGTCGACGCCGAGCTCGGCACGGTCAAGGTGACGCGCTACGTCGCCGTCCACGACTGCGGCCGCATCATGAACCCGCTCACCGCCGAGAGCCAGATCAAGGGCGGCGCCGTGATGGGCATCGGCATGGCGCTGCACGAGGATCTCGTCTACGACCGGCGTTCGGGGTCGCCGCTGAACGCCGGCTTCTACGGCGCCCGCCTGTGCACGCACCGCGACGTGCCGAACGTCGAAGTCGTGTTCGTCGAGTCGGACGATGGGCTCGGGCCGTACGGCGCGAAGAGCATGGGCGAGTCGAGCAAGGTGCCGGCGGTCGCCGCCGTCGCCAACGCGATCTACAACGCGATCGGCGTCCGCATGCGCGACCTGCCGATCTCGCGCGCCAGGATTCTCGGCGCGCTGGCGGAGCGCGACGCGTCCGCCGAGCGCCGGAGCGGAGCACGGTCATGAAAGCCTTCACGAACGCGAATCCGAAAACCGTCGCGCAGGCGCTGACCGTCATCCGCGACGCGACGTCGGCGAACCGCCGCGTCGCGATTCTGGGCGGCGGCAGCGACATGCTCGGCATGATGAAAGAACAGCTCGTCGCGCCAGACCTCGTCGTGCGGCTGAAGTCGATCGGCGGTCTCGACCAGGTCAAGGCGGACAAGGGCGGCGGCGTGACGATCGGCGGACAGATCACGCTCGACGCGCTGACGCGTCACGACGTCGTGCGCGAACGCTATCGCGTCCTCGCCGACGCGGCGTCCGACGTCGCGACGCCGCAGATCCGCAACGTCGCGACGCTCGCCGGCAATCTCTGCCAGCGGCCGTGGTGCTGGTATTACCGCAACGGCTTCCACTGCTTCAAAGCGGGCGGCAACACCTGCTACTCGGCGAACGGCGAAAACGAGTTCCACGCCATCTTCGGCGGCGGCCCCAGCTACATCGTCCATCCATCGGACACGGCGCCGGCGCTCGTCGCCCTCGACGCGTCGTTCACGGTGGCGGGACCGTCGGGCCGCCGCGTGGTCAAGGCGGCGGAGTTCTTCACGCTGCCGACGGTGAACGCCGCGCGCGAGAACGTGCTCGCCGACGGCGAGATCCTCGAGTCGGTGACGCTGCCGGCGGCGCGCGCCGGCGTACGCAGCACGTATCACAAGGTGATGGATCGCGAAGCGTGGACGCACGCCGTCGTGTCGGCGGCGCTCGTCCTCGACATGAACGGCGACACGTGCCGGAGCGCGCGCGTCGTCCTCGGCGGTGTCGCGCCGGTGCCGTGGCCGCTCCCGGAGGTGGACGCGCTCCTCGCGGGCCAACGGATCACCGCGGCGGTGGCCGCGCAGGCGGGCGAGCGCGCGGTCGCGGGCGCGCGGCCGCTCGCGAAGAACGGATACAAAGTGGCGCTGACGCGCAATCTGGTGACGCGCGCGCTGCAGGATCTCGCGCATGGATAGCCACGAGCGCCGCCGTTTCGAGCGCGTCGCCGTTCGAGCGTGATGCGCGCATGAGACGCCGCGATCTGCTCCTGCTGCGCGCGGACGCGCCGGCCGCCGCCGTCCTCTCGTGCGAGACGCTTTTCATGCGCTTCGTCGACGCGGAGAACGCCGGCGCGGTCGATCGGTTCTTCGCGAACCTCGCGCGCGATCTCGACGCGGTCGACGCCGTGACGCTGCGCGATCGCGCGTGGCTGTCGCGCGACGAACTCCGCGTGCGCGTCGACGCGCTGCTCGACGCGTTCCGCGCGCGGGGCGGCCGCGTGCTCGGATGACATGGCCTGGACGCTGACGTCGCCGGCGTGCGAGCGGCTGCTGCTGACGCAGCTCGACCCCGACCGCGCGAAGGCGGCGGATGCGTACGAGCAGATGCGTCAGCGGCTCGTCGCGCTGCTGCGATGATGGGGCGCCGCCGACGCGGAGACGCTGGCCGACCGCGCGCTCGACCGCGTCGCGCGCAAGCTCGAGGAGGGCGCCGAGGTCGCCGCCGGATCGCTCGGCGCGTACGTGCGCGGCGTCGCGCGCATGGTGTACCTCGAATCGACGCGCGAGCCGGCGTTTGTGGCTGCCGGAGTGCTGGCCGTCGCGAGCGATCCCGCCCCGTCGGATGCGCTGTCGTGCCTGGAGAACTGCCTCGCCGCGCTCGGCGCCGACGACCGCGCGCTCATCCTCGACTATTACGGCGACGGCAAGGCCGCCGACGGGCGGCGGCGGCTGGCCGAAGCGAAAGGGATCTCGAGCGTCGCCTTGCGCATCAGGGCCCACCGGTTGCGCGATCAGCTCGAGCGATGCGTCCGGAGCTGTGTCGGGGTCGGTGAAACGTTTCTATGACGTCCGATCATCCTTTACAGGAGCCCGTGACGCCGACCGCCGACCGCTGCCGAGCCTACTTGCTCGGCCAACTCCCCACGGTCGACGCCGAGCGCCTCGAAGCGGAATTGATCGAGGACGCCACGTTGTTCGCCGCGGTGAGGGAAGCCGAAGCCGACCTGTTCGATGACTGGGCGCGTGGACGATTGTCCACTGCCGACCGCGACCGCTTCCTGGCGCGCTTCGGCACCGACGATCGCCTCGCGTTCGCGCGTGCGCTCGCCGCGCGGGTCGCCGCGGGCCGACCGCCGGGCTCTTCGCGGTCCATGCTGCGGTTGTGGCTGCCGCTCGCGGTCGCGGCCGGGCTGCTGCTCGCCGTCGGCGCCGCCTATCTGATTCGATCGCGTCAGGCGCCGTCGGACGCGCCGGTGGCGCGCGTTGCCGCTCCGCCGGCGCAACCGGTGCCGCCCGCGCTCGTCGCGATGATCGCGCTCGGCACGTCCCGCGCGGCCTCGGGCGGCACGACGATCGCCGTTCCCGCGAGCGCGGGCAGCATCGAGCTGCACGTGCGCCTCGATCCGGCCGATCGCTTCGACCGCTACGACATGACCCTTCGCTCGGCGTCGAACGTCGTCGTCTGGCACGGCGAGGACCTGAAAGCGGCGGCCGTCAACGGCGAGGCCGTGCTCGTGCAACGCGTGGCGTCGGTCCTCGTGCCGGACGGCCCGTACGAACTGTCGGTGCGCGGCGGGGGCGAGACCGGCGCGCTCGAGGATCTCGGCTTTGTGACGCTGACGGTGACGCATCGACGATGACGATCGCTGGCGCGCTGCTGTTGGCCGCGACCGCCGCCGCGCGCTGCAGGCGCCGCGGGCGGAGCCGTCTGCGCCTCGGCTCCTCGTGGCCGGCGGCAGCGTGCGCGAATCGATCGCGCCCGGTGAATCAGGCGTCTTCACGATCGACGTTCCGGCGGGTTCGGCCGCGCACGTCGTCGTGCACCAGGACGGCATCGATCTGTCGCTGATGCTGCGCCGCCAGGGCGCAGGTGGGCGAGAGCTTCTCCGTGAACTGGTCCGACCTGATCGTTCCGTAGCCGATCCGATTCGGGTACGCTGTGGCCGATGATCGCGAGAGCGCTCGCGCTGTCGGCCACAGCGCTCTTCCTGGCGCAGGCGGCGGATCCGTGCGTCGCGTTCGACGCGCTCTACGCGCGGATTCGCGATCAGCAGATCGATCGTGCGGCGGCGCTTCCGCAGGTGCGCGCGCTGCTGCCGCAGATCCGCGACTATTTCTACGCGCACGGCGGCGTCGACACGCCGCCCGACGCCGAGCGCTTTCCGCTCGCCGGGTATGGCGCGGAGTCGATCGGTGGGAAGAACGGCAGCGGCTATCAGCCGAACGGCTACGACTGGTTCCTCGGCCGCACCAGCAAAGGGCATCCGGGCCACGACCTCTTCATCCACGATCGCAATCAGGATTCGCTCGACGACCGGACCGGTCAGCCCGTCACCGTCCTCAGCATCGCGTCCGGCGTCGTCGTCGCCACGTCGCCCGACTGGGATCCGGCGAGCGGCCTGCGGGGCGGTCGATACGTGTACGTCTACAGTCCGGCGCAGCACGGCATCTTCTACTACGCGCACAACGCGTCGGTCCTCGTGCGGTCGGGGGGCGTGGTCGCCGCGGGGAGTCCGATCGCGACCGTCGGCCGCAGCGGGCGCAATGCGGCGATGCAGCGCTCGCCCACGCATCTGCACGTGATGTTTCTCGCTATCGATGCCAGCGGGTACCCGCGCCCGCGCGACATCTACGCGGATCTGGTAAGGTTGGCCGCTCGTACGCCCATACGCAGGCCGGGTCCGTAGACCGGCGAGGAGACACGATGCGTTTGCTTGCCACGATCGCGATCGCGATCGGCGCCATCGCCGCGCAGCCGACCGCGCAGGCGCCGTTCCTGCCGATCGTCGATCACATTCACCTGAACGTTCCCGATCAGGCCGCCGCCGTCGCGTGGTATCAGAAGCATTTCGGCGGCCAGCCGATGACCGAAGCGCCCGACCGCGTGATGCTCGGCGACACACGGCTGATCTTCCTGAAGAAAGCCGACGCGCAGCCGAGCAGCGGCAGCGCGATCGACCACATCGGCTTCTCGTTCGCCGATCTCGACGCGAAGATGAAGGAGCTCGAGGCCGCCGGCGTCAAGGTGGTCACGCCGGTGCGCGAGGTGCAGGGGCTGTTCAAGCTCGGATTCGTCGAGGATCCGTGGGGCACGCGCATCGAGGTCGTGCAGGATCCCGACAAGCTCGGGCTGCATCACGTCCACCTGCGCGGTCCAGACCCGGCGGCGATCCTCGCGTTCTACAAGGACAAGTTCGGCGGCGAGACGGCGAAGCTGAAGGGTCGACTCGACGGCCTGCGCTACAGCGGCGTATGGCTGCTCGTGCAGCGCGGCGACGCCGTGCCGAGCGAAGGGCACGCGATCGATCACTTCGGGTTCCGGACGCCGAATCTCGACGCGGTCAGCCAAGCGTTCAAGTCGGAGCACGTGACGTTCACGACCGAACCGCGACCGCTGCGCCTGGCGAGCGGCACGATGGTCCACTACGCGTACATCGAGGGCCCGGCCGGCGCGAAGGTGGAGCTGGTGCAGCGATAAACGCGGTCATAATGGCTGTGTGCCATTCAACGACCTGAAACTTCACGCGGAGCTCCTCAAGGGGCTCCGCGATCTCGGCTTCACCCAACCGACGCCGATCCAGACCGAAGCGATTCCGCCCGCGCTCGAGGGACGCGATCTGCTCGCCTGCGCGATGACCGGCAGCGGCAAGACCATCGCGTTCATGCTGCCGATCGTCCAGCGGCTCATGGCGAAGCCGCGCCGGACGACGCGCGCGCTCGTGCTGACGCCGACGCGCGAGCTCGCGGCGCAGATCCTCGAGCAGCTCAACGATCTGGCGGTCCACACGCCGATCACCGGCGCGGCCGTCTACGGTGGCGTCGGCATGGGGCCGCAGGAGCACGCCTTCCGCAGCGGCGTCGACATCATCATCGGCACGCCGGGCCGGCTGCTCGATCACTTCAGCAAGCCGTACGCGAAGCTGAGCGGCCTCGAGTACCTCGTGCTCGACGAGGCCGATCGCATGCTCGACATGGGCTTCCTGCCCGACATTCGACGCGTGCTCAAACACCTGCCCGCGCGCCGCCAGACGCTGTTCTTCAGCGCGACGATGCCGCCCGAGATCGCGGCGCTGTCGAGGGACATGCTGAAAGATCCGGTGGTCATCAATCGCGAACGGCGATCGCAGCCCGCGACCGGCATCACGCAGGCGATCTATCCCGTGCCGCACCACCTCAAATCGTCGCTGCTGCTGGCGCTGCTGCGCGGCGGCGAAGTGCAGGACGCGCTCGTCTTCACGCGGACCAAGCATCGGGCCGATCGGCTGGCGAAGTTTCTCGATCGCGAGAAGGTGTCGGTCGCGCGCATCCACGGCAACCGCTCGCAGGCGCAGCGGACCGAAGCGCTCGCGGGATTCAAGAGCGGCAAGTATCAGGTGCTCGTGGCGACCGACATCGCGGCGCGCGGCATCGACGTCACCGCGCTCGGACACGTGATCAACTTCGACGTGCCGGCCGCACCCGAGGATTACATCCACCGCGTCGGCCGGACGGCGCGCGCGGAGCTGACCGGCTCCGCGTTCACGCTCGTGGCGCCCGACGAAGAGGCGATGCTGCGCGGGATCGAGCGCGCGATCGACAAGCGTCTCCCGCGCGTCACGATCCCCGACTTCGACTACACCGCGTCGGCGCCGCCGCCTACCGCGGGCGCACCGACACACCGCCGTTCGTCGTCACCGCACGAACACGGGCACCGCCGGCGCCAAGGACGGTGGTCAAGGAGCGGCCGATCGTTCCCTGGACGGTGACCGGCACGCCGATGTCGAGGCGGCCATGCGTGGTGCCGACCTCGAGCTCGGCGGAGTAGTGCTCCGGCATCCGGATCGTGATGCCGCCGTTGTGCGTCGTCACGTCGAGCCCCGCGCCGTCCCAGCGGTCGCCGGCGAGATCCACGTTGACGCCGCCGTTGGTCGTCTCGCCCTTGAGATCGCCCGACACCTCGCGCAGCGACACGCCGCCGTTCCGCGTATGGAACTTCGCCGTGCCGCCGAAGGTCTCGATGCTGATGCCGCCGTTGTTGGCGTCGAGCGTGAGCATCGCGCTCTTCGGCACGCTCACCTCGTAGCTGATCGACCACCCTTCGTCGCGGTCGGTGCCCGTGGACGGTCCCTCGCCTTTGACGACGCTGCCGGCGGTGTCGACGCGGACTTCCGACGCGATGCGGCGCGCGTCGGCGGTGGTCGCGCCGTACGCGACGACCCGCGCACGGACGAGGGCGTCCCCGCGATCCCATCCGCGAACACTGATGCCGCCGTTGCGCCCGGCGTCGATCTCGATCGGGCCGGCGGCGCCGATGGTGGACTCGCGCACGTCGCAAACGGTGGCGTGGTCGCCGTTGCGGGCGTCGGCGCACCAGTCGTCGTTCGATCGTCCGAAGGAGCTGGTGCGGCGCTGCGCGAACGCGGATGCGGCGAGGGCGAGCGCGAGGCAGGTCGGAAGCGCGAGGCGAACAGCCGAGCGGGCAGAGCGGGGCATCGTCAAACCTCCGACCTCTTTGACGGGGCGGAGGGCTGCCGCGTTTACGCCGGTCTCGAGCCCCGGCTTACTTCTGACGGCTCTGCTTCAGGTAGTGCGGGCTGTAAGGGATGCCGTACGGCGTCGTGATCTTCGTCGCCGCTTTGTCCTTCTGAAACTGCTCCGCGGACGCGTCGATTGCGCGGATCTCGTCCGGCGTCGCGTCGCGCAGCGTGATCTCCTCGCGCGGGACGAAGAACACCTGTCCGATCGGCAGGCTGTGCGAGGCCGTAATCCCTTCGCCCGGCTGCAGCACGTAGCGGAACTCGGTCTCGTGCGCGTACCAATCGGTCTCGACGCGCACGACGAGCACCGGCGCGACCGGACGCTCGATCATGTTGAACACCGACGTGTAGACGGTGTCCCATCCGGCGGGCGTCTGGAAATTCGTCGCGCCGCGCAGCGACAGCGCGCCCGGCGGCGTGCCGAGATCCTCCGGCACCATGAACACGCGCGCGATGCGCGACGCCTCCTCGCGCGAGAGGGGCGGATTGCGCATCGGGAAGGTGACGTCTTCCTTGATCATCCCCATGCTGCCGACCGCCATCGCGACGGTCAGCGTGAACATCGGATCCCAGCGTCCGGCGGGCGAGGCGAGGAAGTACGTGAACTGATACTGGCCCTCGCCGAGAAACTCGAGATGGAACGACTCGTTTGGTTCGAGCGGCGGGTAGACGAGATAGCCGAGCGCGCTGCCGGCCTCGAGCACCGGGCAGTGCCGCGCGTGCTGCGGCAGGAACGGCCGGTGGCTCTCGCGCCGCGGCTTCAGGCCGACGCCGGGCCGCCGCGAATTGGGATACAGCCGCACTTCCACGTCAGACCACTCTCTTCTCAGAATTCGAGGCGCGCGCCGAACCGCACCGTGCGCGGCGGCTGAAACGCCGTCGGCGTGCGGAACGCCGCGCCGGTGACCGCGCGTTCCTCGACCTCGTCGCTGCGGTTCGTCAGGTTGTAGCCGTCCACGAACCCGGCGACGCGGTAGCCGCTGATCGTCATCACCTTCTGCAGCCGCACGTCGAGCGTCGCCGTGAAGGTGAAGCGCGAGCCGCCGCTGGCGAACGCGCGCACGTAGTCGGCGCCCTGAGTCAGGTTCGGGACGATGACGAGGCGCGAAAACGGCTGACCGTCATGGTAGCGCGCGATCGCGCCGAGCGACCAGTCATCCGGAAAGCGATACGTCGCCGCGACCTTGCCCGCGAACGCGCGATCGCCGAACAGACGGCCGCTGTCGAACAGCGTCGCGTTCGGGAAGAGCGGATCCTCGCCGACCAGTCCCGGATCGTTCTCGCTGCTCTGGAACCCTCGACTCGATGCACGCCCTTCGGCTTCGTACGCCGCCGCGCCGAACAGCACGTACAACCGGCGGCTCGTGTACTCGACCGAGAGCTTCGCGCCGAGGCGGCGCGCGGTCGCGTCGGCCGCGTTGGTCAGCACGTTGTCGAACGAATACGGCGTGGCGCCCGGTGGAACGAAGTTGAAGACGTGCAGGACCTGATCGTCCGCCGGGTTCGGCAGATCGAGGCCGGGATCGTCGACGTCGACGATCGTGTAGCGCGGGGCATTCGGGCTGACGTTGACGACGCCGAGCAGTTGGCGATCCCATCGCGTGAGGCCCGCGAGCTCGATCGCGATCGTGTCGGTCGGCCGCGCCTGCACGCCGAACGTGAGATCGTTCGAGTACGGCCGCTTCAGATTGGGATCGATGCGGCCGCTGCCGCCCGGCCCGACGTTGTACAAAAACGAGCCGCTCGCGGCCGACACGCCGATCGACGGCGCCGCCGGATCGCCCCACGCCAGCGTGTCGAGCGGCAGTTGATACGCCGAGATGCCGCCGCCGACGAACCAGTCGATGTGGTGCGCTTCGGACAGCGTCGACCGGAAAAACGCGTGGGGCAGCACGCTCCACCACGAGATGCCCCGCGCGGCGCCGTCCGCCGAGGCGCCGAGGTGTTCGATGCGCACCGCGACGTCGAGCGTCGCCCGCTCGGTGAGCGTGATCCGATCCGACCCAAACGCCGCGATCGTCGTCGACGCGCGATGCGACGTCATCGCCGGCGCGGCGAACGTCCAGGTCCGCGCCGCCGTGCCATCGACCTGTTCCAGGATGCTGCCGCTGAAGCCGGGATCGGCGGTGCTGGCCGCGTACGCGAGATCCACGCCGCTCTCGAGCGCGTGCGCGCCGTGCTGCGCGCCGATGCGGCCGCCGGCGCTGACGCGACGGTCGGTGCGCGCGCCGGTGTCGGCATCGAGCTGCGCGATCGGACCGCTCAGCAGCCGATCGACGACGGCGGTCGGCGCGAGCGCCGACTGTGGCGAACGGTCCTGTTGCATGTACGCGCCGAACACGCGCCACGCCTTCGCGTGCATCCAGGTCGATTGGAGGTGCACCGATCGATCGTCGAGCTGCGGTTCCACCGTCGCGAAGACCGCCGCGTTCGCCGCCGGATAGACCGTCCGCTGGAATCCACCGAACGTGCGCACTTCGTCGTTCGGCGTCGGCGTCGCGACCAGATGCGCGAACAACGACGCCACGTCGCTGTCGCTCGAGAACGTCGACCCGCGCGCGCTCTCCGATTCGTGCGTCAGCGCAGCGGCCACGAGCAGCCCCGCCTTGTTGGCGACGAGCGGTCCGCTCGCGATCGCGCTGCCGCGGTTCCAGCCGGTCAGCCGCGCGATCGCCGGCGTTTGCGCCGGCGTGGCGGTCAGCGCGTCGCCGAACGACGAGGACGCCTCGAACGACGACTCCCACTTCGCGCCGGGCAGGCGCGGCTCGAGCCCGACCGTCAGCCCCGGGTTGTTGACGCCGACGTCGTGGATGCCAGTGTCGACCGAGATGCGCTGCCACAGCGCGATCTCGGGGAGGAACATCGGCGCGCCGCCCGTCGACGGCGACGTGACGTCGACGTCGCCGATCCGGTATCGCGTCTGCGCGATCGAGCTGCCGAAGGCGCTCAGGTGCGGCGCCGATCCGAAGCCGAGACCGCCGGTCGACACGCGATCCGAAATCGTCTCGACGTTGGTCGTTTCAATCAGCGTGAACACGCTGTCGCCCGTCGGCAGCAGCGGCAGCGCTCGCGCGTCGTACGTCGTGTCGAACGGCGCGCCGCCGACGATCGTGCTCGGCAGCGGCGTCGGCGTCTCTTGCGCGTGCGCCGGCGCGGCGACACCAACGCCGGCGACGAGGCACCAGGCGGCGACGCGCCGCCACGGCCGGCGTTCGTCGCTCCCGCCGGTGCCGCGTCGCCGATGCCGTCGGACGATCGAGGCCACGAGCAGCGCGCAGAACGCAAGAATCGCCGTGCGTGCGATCCACGTGCGCGCACCGTCGATCGTCGCCGCCGGCGCCGGCAGCGCCCGACCGTTCCAGCGAACGACGGGGTTGACGAACAGCACGTGCGATGCGGTGTTCACGCGCGTGCGGACGTAGGTGTCCTCCGGCGTCAGCGTATAGCTGGCCGTCGCGGCGTGAGGCACCGTGCGCTTCACCGCGCCGTTCTGGCCGATGAACGCGAAGTCGCCCTCGCCGCCGTCAATCGTGACGGTGAGGACGTCTCCCTGCACGTCGACGCGCGACAGCGTCGGCTGCGGCTGCGGCGCCCTGTCGTTCGTGTTCAGGACGGTGTAGGTTCGTCCTTTCCGCAAAGCATCGATCACGTCGGCAGGCCGCGTCGTCGGCGACGCGATCATGTTCCACGCGGTCGCGAAGCGGTCCGGCTGGTTCACGTCGTGCGTATCGTCGTTGCCGGCGACCCACACGGGACGGCCGGCCGACAGCGCCGCGTCCCACGAACTCTCCATCACAAACGGCCCGTTGACGACTTCCATCAGTTGATAGCCGCTCAGGTCGCCGAGTTCGTCCTCGCTGTACGCCGATCCCCCGACCGCCGAGGGATGACAGATGACGACGAGCGCGGCTTTGGCGCCGACCTCGTCGATCACATATTGCTTCTGGTTCGTGCCTTGCCACAGCGGCAGGTCGAACCACGCGACGTCGGTCGCGCCGATGCCGAGCTGATGACTCTTCGCGATGTTGTAGCCGTGCTCGTAGGCCGGCAGCATGCTCACCGACGGCGGCGCGATGTGCTCGTAATCCGAGATGACCACGACGTCGTAGCCGCGCGCGCGATAGGCGGCGGCCACTTCCGCGTCGGTCTGCTTCGCCGAGGTCAGCCCGAGCCACGCGCGGCCGTGCGCGTGCAGGTTCGCGCGCTTCCACGCCGGCGACGCCGCGATCGACGCGTACGGATTGAAGAACTCGGTGCCGGCGAACGGCTTCGCCTGCGCGAACCGGTACACCGGCGCGCAAGCGTACGGCAGGACGAGCACGAGCCCGAGAATCGTCAGCGCGGATTTGAGCAATGAGGCCCTAGCTAGCGTACTGCAGCAGCGCCTGACCGCCAAGCAGCAACAGCCACAACGTCACCGTCAGCCAATGGATGAGTACTGGCAGCCAGATCGATCCCGACACGAAGTACGCCGTGATGCACGTGAGCCCGAGCAGCGTCGTCATGCCGAGATAAAACGGATTCCCGAAGATGGGCATCGCCTTCGGCCAGAAGAAGTACGCATTCAGCGGGTGGGCGGCGACATACAGCGACAGGGCGACGACGACGGTGACGTAGAGTCGCCGCCGGCTGACCGTCTCGAGACGGCGCGGCAGCATCAGGACGCGGAACACGAGCTCCTCGGTGAACGCCGGGTGGAGCAGAATCGTGAGCATCGTCAGCAGCGCGCCGCCCGCGGTGAGCGGCGGCAGCGACGGGTGCAGCAGCCCGGAGACGATCCCGAGCGGGACCGCGCCGACGAGGAACATCAGATACAGCCCTGCGGCGGCGATCCAGTCGCGCCGCGAGGGAACGGTGGTCAGCGCCGCGGCGACGTCGCGCGCCCTTGACCGAATCGGCGAAACGCCGTCACGATGCATGGCGTTGATCCAAACCGCTCCCGACCGGCCGCGTCAAGTGGAACGCGACGTCCTTGGCGCCATCAGCGTGTCGCACCTGCTGAACGACACGATTCAGTCGCTCGTGCCGGCGATCTATCCGGTGCTGAAGGACTCGTTCCACCTGTCGTTCGGCCAGGTGGGGTTGCTGGCGTTCACGCTGCAGCTGACGGCGTCGCTCCTGCAGCCGGTCGTCGGCCTCGTCACCGACCGCCGTCCCACGCCGTACTCGCTCGTCGTCGGGATGTGCAGTTCGCTCGCCGGTCTGCTGCTGCTCTCGCGCGCGTGGAGCCTGCCCGTGCTCCTCGTCGCGGCGGCGCTGATGGGCATGGGCTCGGCGATCTTCCATCCCGAGTCGTCGCGCGTGGCGCGGATGGCGTCGGGGGGCCGTCACGGCCTTGCGCAGTCGGTGTTCCAGGTCGGCGGCAACGTCGGCACGTCGCTGGGGCCGCTGCTCGCCGCGTTTCTCGTGGTGCCGTACGGCCAGCGCAGCCTCGCATGGTGCTCCGGCGTCGCGGTCGCCGCGATCGGGCTGCTGTGGCGCGTCGGCCGCTGGTATCGCGCGCATCTGGTCGACGGCGTCCGCGGGCCGCGGCGCCGGCCGGCCGCGGCGATCGATCCGCACCTGTCGCGCGCGCGCGTCTGGTGGTCGATTGCGATCCTCGCCGCGCTGATCTTCTCGAAGTACGTCTACCTCGCCAGCCTGAACGCGTACTACACGTTCTATCTGATCACGAAGTTCGGCGTGTCGGTGCAGCAGGCGCAGATCGACCTGTTCATCTTCCTGGCCGCCGTCGCCGCCGGCACGATCCTCGGCGGGCCGATCGGCGATCGCTTCGGGCGCAAGATCGTCATCTGGGGATCGATCCTCGGCGTGCTGCCGTTCACGCTCGCGCTGCCGTACGCATCGCTCGCCTGGACGCGGATCCTGACCGTCGTCATCGGCCTGATCCTCGCGTCGGCGTTTTCGGCGATTCTCGTCTACGCGCAGGAGCTCGTGCCGGATCGCGTCGGACTCATCGCCGGCGTGTTCTTCGGCTTCGCCTTCGGCGTCGCGGGCGTCGCGGCGGCGGTGCTCGGTCAGATCGCGGATCGCAGCGGCATCGAGTTCGTCTACCGCGTCTGCGCCTTCCTGCCGATCATCGGTCTGCTGACGGCGTTTCTTCCGTCGGATGCCATCGCGCGAGCTTCTGCTTCAACTGGTCGAGCGTAAACGGCTTCTCGAGAAAGCCGATCGGCCGCAGCCGCTCGAGCCGCTCGAGCGACGTCTCCTCCGTGTGTCCGGTCATGACGATGGCCGGGAGGTGGATGTCGCGGCGATGCAACTCCTCGAGCAGATCGAGGCCGCTCATGCCGGGCATGCGGATGTCCACGAGCAGGCAGCCGCCGCGATCGCCGTTGTAGCGCTCGAGGAAGTCCTGCGCCGACGAGAACATCTCGCTCGCGACGCCGATCGCGCGCAGCAGTTTGCCGAGCGCCGCGCGCACGGCTTCTTCGTCGTCGATCACGAACACGGGCGCGGCAGGGGTCATGCGGTGTCCGACGCGAACGGCAGCTCGAAGAAGAATACCGCGCCGCCCCGGTCGGACGGGAGCGTGCCGATCCGGCCGCCGTGCGCCTCGACGAGCGACTGGCAGATCGACAGCCCGAGCCCGAGGCCGCTCGACTTCGTGCTGTGGAACGGGTGGAACAGCCGGTCGGCGATCGCGGGATCGATCCCGGGCCCGGAATCCGCGACGGCGACGCGGACGCTTGCGCCGTCGCGGCGGGTCGCGATGGTCAGCCGGCGCTCCGCCGAGGAGGGATGGTTCATCGCCTCGATCGCGTTGCGGATCAGATTCACGAGCCCCTGCTGAATTTCGATGCGGTCGAGGCGCACGAGCGGCGCGCGCTCGTCGAAATCGAGCGTCGTCTGGATTGCGCCGAGCGTCGCGACGCGCGCGATGTGCGCGAGCTCGTCGCGCAGCAGGGCGAGCTCTTCGACCGCCTTGCGCCGCTCGCGCACCATCCTGCCCGACGAGTAGCTCGCGAACGCGACGGCGAGCGGATACGCGGTCATCAGCGGCAGCGACCCGACGATCTCGCGCATCGTCGTGGTCGGATCGAAGCCGGGGTGGAAGAGCACGACCGTCGCGGCGCACGCGATCACCATGGCGGCGGAGCTGCGCGCCAGGAAGCGCGGCCCCCAGCCGATCTTGTCCATGCTGAGCATGCCGGCGACGAGCACGCTCGGCAGCAGGCTGAAGCGCATCAGCGCGATGAACAGGCCGCCGAACGCCGAGTCGATCGTCAGGTTCAGGCGCTCGGCGCGGTGGGGATCGGCGCGGTGTTTGGCGAGGAGCCACGCGACGTGCGGCCAGACGAAACCCTGGGCGGCGATCGCCGCCCAGTACGCGCGCGGCGCCTTATGTTCGTAGAACGTGGTGGCGACGGTGACGAAGCCCGGGGCGAGGCCAAGGACGCGCAGGCGATACACCTGCCGGGGAAGCCGCAGATCGCGGCGCTCGTCGGGCTGGGACAGCAACTGTGGACCATTATCCCATCATCGTCTGCGCGACCAGGAACGGCGAACGCCGCACGTGACCTTCCGTCGGCAGCCGCGTCGCGAATGCCGCGTGCACGTCCCACCCCGCGGGCGGCACGATGCCGAGCTGATCGATCGACACGGCGGTGCCGGCCGCGAACGCGTTCCAATACCGCTGCGACGCCGGCGGAAACACCGAGAGCGGCGCGTGCGCATGCCGGATGTCGAACGCCGTCTGCGCTTCGATGAACCGGACGGCCGCGCGCACCGCGCCGCCGATCGTGCGTCCTTCGGCGACGATGTCGTGTTCGAGCCCGCGGACGATCCAGCTTGCGGGCGCCATCTGGAAGATCACCAGCCGAATGCGTTGTGGACCCATGCGGCGCTCAGGAGCAACGAGCGTGACCGGAGCCGCCGTGTGGTAAGTGACGGCGGTGCCGTCACTTACCTTTTCGTCAGCGGCGAAACTGATGTGTTTTGCTGCGCAAGAATTACACGGTCACGCCGGCCTGATCGAACAGCCGGAGCGCCATGGCGCCGTGCGTCGCGCCGGCGCCGGCCCGCAGCGCGGCGGCGAGCAGCGTGGCTTCGACGACTTCTTCGCGCGTCGCGCCGGCCTTCTTCGCGTTCTTGGTGTGGACGTCGAGGCAGTACGGGCACTGCGTCGTGCACGCGACCGCAATCGCGATGAGCTCGCGGTATTTGCGCGGGATCGCGCCGTCCTCGCGGCCGACGATCGCGTCGAGTCCGATCCAGGCCTTGAATTCCTCGGGCGCGAGCTGCTTCATGTCGCGCAGCATCTTCAGATCGTCGGGGTCGTGATAGTGGCTCACTCCAACACCTCCAGCGTGCCACTGTACTGGAAACGGGCAACGCGGTTGCAGCATTGACGCCGGCGTCGCGCATTGCGCCGGCATTCCGGCAGCGGCGCCGGAGGCGGACCCATGACGGATCGGACCTTTGCGCTCGCGGTACTCCTGTTGGCGGGCGCCGTGTGGTGGACGTGGGGCGTGGTTGCGGCGTGGCGCGTGCGACGGCAACTGGCCGGCGTGCGCCTGGTGACCTGCCCCGAAACCGGACGGCCGGCGGCGGTGACCTTCGATCGGACGCACGCGACGGTCACCGCGATGGTCGAGGATCGCCCCGACGTGCAGCTGCGCAGCTGCACGCGATGGCCCGAGCGCGGCGCGTGCGAGCAGCCGTGCGTGCCCGACGCGATCATGCCCGACGCGTCGACGGAGCACATCGTCTCGAAGTGGGCGGCGGACCGAAGGTGCGTCTACTGCCGCAAGCCGCTGCACGATGCGCCGTTCGGGCATCACATCGCGCTCCGATCGAGCGACGGCGTCACCACCGAATGGCCAGACGTGGCGCCGGATCACCTCGCCGATGCGCTCGCGTCAGATCTGCCCGTGTGCTGGGACTGCCACGTCGTCGAGACGTTCCGCCGCGTGCACCCGGAACTCGTGACCGACCGTTAACGCCGGCGTCCGCGGTTCATGCGTGGACGGGTGCAGCCGGTCAGAGAGCTGCACCCGCCGTTCACGCCGTCAGCGGCAGCTGGCCTTGGTGACGTTGCCGGAGCCGTCGGTCGCTGTGATCACCCCCTGGCCGCGGCCGACGAGGAAGTGCTTGATGTCGTCGCGATCGTGATCGCGATCGCGCCCGCGCCCGTGATCGTCGTCGTCGTGGACGAGGCGGATGCCCGGCTGGCCGGTCTCGGTGATGCGGATGCGCTCGCCGTTGCGGAGCACGAACGTGCCCAGCCGAATGGTCGGCTCGCCGCACGCATCTTGCGCGGTTACCACGAACACGTCGTCGCCGTGATCGCGATCGTCGTAGCGATCGCGGTCGTGATCCGTGTCGAGGCACGCCGCGAGCGGCGCGACGGTGTCGACGACCGTCACCGTCTGCGTCGCGGTCGAGCGGTTGCGCGCCTTGTCGGTGGCCGTCCACGTCACCGTGGTGGTGCCGACGCCGAAGAACGGCGGCGCGTTGTTCCGCACCTTCGGCGTGCCGGCGCAGTCGTCCGCGGCGATCGCGCGGCCGAGGTCTACGTACCCGCACGTGTTCTTCGTGATCGCCGGCGGCACGAACGTGAAGGTCGGCGCCGTCGTGTCGACGACGGTGACGATCTGGCTCGCCGTCGCGACGCGCGATTTCTGATCTTCCGCCGTCCACACCACGGTCGATCCGCCGACCGGGAACACGGCCGGCGCATTGTTGGTCAGCGTGACCGGGCCGCCGTCGCAGACATCGGTCGCGCTGGCCGTGCCGATGGCGTGGCTCTGGCAGCTCGAGAGCGTCACGTTCGGCGGCGCCGTCACGACCGGCGTTGGCACCGACGATTGATCCGGATTCGCGACGAAGGGACAGTTGTCGAGCCGATCCGGCACGCCATCGCCGTCGCTGTCCGGGAAGACGATCGTGCCGGAGAGATCGGCCGTCACCGTGCCGCTGTCCGTTTCATCGACGATGCAGCCGAGGATCGGGACGCAGCCGCCCTCGAAATGGACGCTCGTGCCGAGGACGACGTGCATCGTGACGATCGCGTTGGTGAGATCGATTGTCCCGGTCACGTCTGCGATCGGCACCTTGTAACCGCTGTCGAGGCTTCCGTCGATCGTCGACGCCTGGAAGATCACCAGATCGTCTTTCGGGATGTCGAACGAGAAGACGCCGCCGCCGAGCGCTGACGCGGTGAAGGTCACCGCGCGGCTCAACTGCACCGCCACTTCCTGGAAGTTCGTCGTGCGGCTGACGTCGTCGCACGATCCCGACATCGAGAACGGCGCGAACGTCACGCTGCCGGCGGCGAGCGTGAAGAGTTTGCCGCCCGTGACGTCGACGCCGTCCGACGGCGTCAACACCAGGCGTCCACCGTTCACCGGAGTCGACCGGTCGAGATGATTGCCGCACGGAATGGCTTGCTGCACGCGCAGCGTGCCCGTGAGATTCTTGACGGTCATCGGCTGGGCCGCCGCGACCGACGCGCCGCCGGTCTGGGCGGCGAGCGCGACGACCGCCGCGGCGCCGACCGAACCGAGCATCCATGTCTTCATCATGATCTGTGGTCTCCTCCGCTTACTGGATGCGCACGAACTGGACGTTCGCGAGCGTCGCATTCGGGCTGAACAGTGACGCGTCCGCGTGGAACGGATACGCGCCGGCGGTGGTGCTGGTGAAGAGCACCTGTTCGTTGCACGGCGCGCCGGAGTTGCACGTGCCGGTCACGCGCGAGTAGATGACCGTCGCCGTGCCGTTGAAGCGGTCGTGGACCGTCACGCGGAATCGGTCGCCGCTCGCGTAGGTGCCGAACGGTCCAATCTGGTTCCCGTTCTCGAACACGAACACGTTGCCGTCGAACGCCAGCCCGATGCCGAAGTTCAGCGGGCTCGCGTGCGGATCGGTGTCGGCGTCGGGCGCGCCGCTCGTCAGGCCGCCGATGCGCGCGGTGTTCGTCTCGATCGCGGTGAACTCGACGTAGCCGTCCGCGCGAGCGATCGTCTGCGTCGACGCGGCCCCGGCGTCGAAGTCGCTAGTGGCCGTCACCTTCGTCAGCGTGCTGCCGGCCGCCGTCGTGCCGATCAGGTTCTCCCAGACGACCGGCTCCGGCGCCCGTCGCGGATCGACGAAGCTCGGATCGAGCGCACCCGCCGTCGTGCACGCGTTGTTGAAGCAGCCGTTGAGCGGGAAATTCGTGCTCGGATGCGCGTGCTGATCGCAGAACGCCTTGGTCGCCGGATCCGGCGGATTGGCGGGGACGAACGTGCCGTCGGCGAGCGTCGTGCCGATGAAATCCTCGCACTGCGCCGCGCACAGCGCGTTGTTGTCGGGATATGCCGCGCTGTTCACGGTCTGGCCGCAGTTGACGCAGACCAAGAAGCCGTCAGGGAACGTGCCGTAGAACGGGACGGCCTCGGGCTTGCCCCCGCAGCGCGCCAGCGCGTCGGGCGAGTCGTCGAGCGCGAACCCGTTGGTCGCACCGGTGTTGAGGGCGAGCGCCGCCGAGGCGAGCCGAATCCCGTGCGCGATCTCGTCGTCGGTGGCGCAGTGGCGCGCGTTCGGCTTCTCGATGTCGCAGAAGACGGCGCTGCTGTGCGGCGGATCGCCCGGATTGAGATTCGGTCCGGCGGTGCTGCCGCCGCCGCCGGTGCTGGCCTGGCTCTGGAAGCCGCAGTTCGGCAGCACGATGAGAACGAGCGGCCAGAACCAGCCGACCAGCAGCCAGCGTCGTGCTGTTTTCAGAATGTCACGCATGAACGAACTCCTCCTATGTCGTGGAATGTGCCCGCCGCGCCGGGCGAGAACGCGGCCGCGCAGCAGAATGTGAGGACGCGAAGGCTTGCGAGGTGGAGCGTGCGCTGATCGCGCCGCGATTGGTGACGAGGGAGAGCCGGGGCGCGCCGGCGAACACGGCCGCCGGCGTCGAGAAACAACAGCGGCGCCGCGCGGCGCCGTCGCGATCGATCGTGATGCCCGTCGGCAGGTCAAAGAGAACCGGATACACGCGCGCCCCTCAACGTAGGGCGGCGGCGCCGGTACTGTTTCACCCGCTGTGGGGCACCGTCGACGATCGGTCTAGCGGCAGCTCACGGTCGCGGCGTTGCCCGATCCGTCGGTCGCCGTGATGATCGCCTGGCCCTTGCCGACGTGAAGTGCCGCACGCCGTCGGACATCCCGATCAGCCGCACGCCCGACTGACCGGTCTCGTTGATCTTGATGCGCTCGCCGCTCGCGATCGCGTAACTGCCGAGGGCGATCGTCGGCGCGCCGCACGCGTCGCCCGCGGTGACCCGGAACGTGCCGCCGGGCGGCCCGTCCGCTATGCACGACACCGTCGGCGGCACGGTGTCGACGACGGTGACGGTCTGCGTCGCCGAGGCGCGATTGCCCGACACGTCCGTCGCCGTCCACGTCACCGGCGTCGTGCCGACGAAGAAGCTGGCCGGTGCGTCGTTGGCGACGGCGACGCAGCCCGCGCCCTCGTCGGTGGCCGTCGCCTGCCCGAGGTTCACGGGGCCGCACGTGTTCCGCGTCAGCGCCGGCGGGACGAACGTGAACGTCGGCGCGGTCGTGTCGACCACCGTCACGATCTGGCTCGCCGTGCCGACGCGCGACTTTTGATCGGTGGCGGTCCAGACGACCGTCGATCCGCCGAGCGGAAACTGCGCCGGCGCGCTGTTGGTCAGCGACACGGGGCCGCCGTCGCACACATCGATGGCGCTCGCGTTGCCGATCTGCTGACTGAGACGGCTCGCGATCGTCACGTTCGGCGGCGCGGAGACGACCGGCGTCGCACGTTGCCGTCACACGGGATCTTCTGCTGCACGCGCATGCGCGCGAAAACCGTCAGCGCGGCTGTATGAAGTCGGGTTTGGTGTCGGCGAGGATGGCGAGCACAGCCGTACGGTCGGCGTCGGAGAATCTCTTCTCCATCACCTGACGCATGCGCGCGTAGACCGCGTGTCGGACCGCGTCGGGCAGCGCGTCGAACGCGTCGGCGTAGATCATGTAGCTGCACGGATACTTCATCACGCGCGTCGTCAGATCCAGCTCGGCGAGCGAGCGTCCGCGATGATCCTTCGGAAACTGCGCCGCGAACGCGTCGGCGAAGCCGTGCAGCGGGACCAGCGGCGTCTGCAGCGGCGCTTCGCCGTCGAAGAGGAGGTAGGCTGCGAGTTCGTTGACGAGCGGCGTCGTGTCGGCGCCGATGCGCGATTCCCAGTTGAGCCGCGTCAGCAGGTTCGCTGCGTGCATCTGGTGATCGAAGATCAGCAGCGAGACGATATCGCTGAGGCGCGACGGATAGCGGAGTGTCTCCTCCGGCGCCGCTTCCCAGTCGACGAACACCTGGTTCGAGAACGCGCCGTCGCGCGTGAACGTGATATTGCCGGCGTGCGCGCGCTGATTGTATTGCTGCAGCGCTTCGGAGGTGACATAGTAGCCGCCCCAGCGATCCGGATGCCCCGTCCGATGATCGACGTCGTGCGTGTCCGACTTCGCGAGCACGTTCCCATCGTCGCCGATCGTGTTGCTGCGGACGATGAACCCGGGGATGTCGAGCGTGCTGGCGGACACGTGACACGTCAGGCAGCTCGTCAGCCGCCGGATGCGCGGCTTCGCCAGCCCCTGATCGATCGTGTAGAACTGCACGCCCTGCTGCGGATCCTGCGACGCGATCTCGACGATCGGCGCGCCGGGAATGTAGCCGACGACGACCGAGCGATCGAAGTAGAGCGCGCGCGGATTCTGCGGGCTGGTGAAGGCCGCCTGCACGCCGGTCTTCGAGAACACGAGAATCTGCGTCTGCACCGGGATGTGCAGCGCGCGCAGCACCGGCATCAGGTACCCGGTCTTCCCGTCCGGTTCGAGCGTCGTCGTGCCGTCGGCGATCGCGCGAGCGAGCGCGGCGACACGGTCCGTGGGCTGGCGCGACGCGTACTGAATCAGCGGATGCTCGTCGAGCACCCCGTGCCACTCGGGTGTCTGACCTGACGCCCAGATCGCGGTCGCGAGAAACGCCGCAGTGCAAACAGCGAGCAACCGGCCCCGATTCACCGTTCCATTTTACGGTAGACCTGAGAGTCTTTGCCCGCACACTGACGAGCTCCGGAACGCAGTCGGCGCCGGGCGATGTGCCGTTTTATCGCGCGTTCGGTTCGCTGATCGAGCGCCGCAGCCGCCGCACGCCCGACACGCCGCAGGCGACGAACATCACGACGAGGAGGATCGAGAACGCGCCGAAGGCCGCACGTCCGGTCCACTCGCCCGAGCGCCAGCGCAGCGGCAGGAATGGCAACGTCAGCGTCGACGTGAAGTGACGCGGGCCCCGCCCAAACGCGACCCATCCGAAGACCAGCGCCATCAAGCCGACGATCACGAGCCCGAGCACGAAGTTCGCGAGCCGAATCGACACCGGCGTGCCCGGCTTGAAGTCGCCGTCCGGACCGAGACCGCCCGCGATGCCGTAGTCGACCATGATCGCGAGGCCGGCGCACGCGAACATCACCCCGACCGCGAGCGCGACCCACGATGGTCCGTCGTTCGACGCGGGCGCAAGCACGCCGAACCAGAGCAGAATGCCCGGCATGCCGGCGACGATGAATACCGTGCCCATCGCGAAGGCCGCCCCCGGCGACAGCTGGTTGTCAGGCGCCACGCGATCGGTATCGGCGCGAACGCGACGCGGCCTTACAGTGGCGGCTATTCGCGCGCGTGACCGCCCGCCACGTCCGCCAACCGCGCTGCGGACCTGACCGGTCTGCGACGCCCGCGTCGTGGGCTCACGGTGCCCGATATTCGCGGATCTTCTCTCTGAGCAGCGCGGCGAGCGCGGGCCGCTCGCCGACGAGATTGCGCGATTCGCCGCGATCGTGCGCGAGGTCGTACAACTCTTCCTTGCCGTAGTCCGGCGTCGCGATGAACTTGTAGAGCGCGCGATCGTTGCGGTAGATCACCGCGAACCGGTTCGGCAGGAAGTACGTCTGGTGATACGTGAACCGCGTGCGCGACGGCGCCAGCAGCGACTCGCCTTCCCACGACGTGGGGATCGGCAGCCCAAGGCGATCGACGATCGTCGGCGCGATGTCGACCTGCGTGGCGAACGTCAGGTCGGGGTAGATCGCGGACGGCGTGTCGAAGAGCAGCAGCGGGATGCGCATGTCTTCGTTGTACAGATGCCACCCGTGCGCCCAGTGCCGCTCGCCGAGTCCCTCGCCGTGATCGCTCGTGACGACGACCGCCGCGCGATCGAGATAGCCCTTCGCGCGCAGCACGTCGAAGATGCGCGCGATGATGCCGTCGGCCTGCCGAACCTTGTCGTCATAGCGATCCGGCTTGTCGAGTTCCGGCAGGTTCGCGTACGGGTCGACGCCTGCGTCCACGGCATCGTCGGCGCGCGTGAAGACGTGCGACTCGGGCAACTGGACGCCGAGGTAGTGCGTCGACATCAGGTGCAGGTAGAAGAATGCCGGTTCCGCCGGTGACGCGGGCGGCACGCGCTCGAGCCCTTCGAGGACGACGCGGTCGTCGTCCATCGTGTAGCGCGTGGTCATCGAACCGTCGAAGAACGACGCGCCCGACGAGTGATAGAACTGCGGCAGGCCGTTCCACGCGCTGTGGTTGCCCGACAGCAGGAACCACGTGCGGTAGCCTTCATCGCGCAGCACGTCCTGGAGCTGATAGGTCCGCGCGCTGATGTCGCGGAACTCGCGGCTCGCGAGCGTGCTCGTGATGCCGCAGAACGACTCCGAGCACGTCGAGAACGCCGCCTCCACTTTCTGCATCCGCCCCGACGCGACGAGCCGCGCGAGAAACGGCGTCGTCTCGCGCGGGTAGCCGTAGACCTGCATCCGATCCGCGCGCAGTGAATCGACGATGATGAGGACGACGTTCGCGCGGCGGGCGGTGGGCACGGATCGCGGGTAGGCGGCGCGGACGATCGCGTCGCGATCGGCGACCGCCTCGCGGCGCGCCGTCGGTTCGAACGCGTAGCCGACGGGTCGGAAGAAGCTCGCGAGCGGTTCGTCCTTCCAGATCAGCCGATCGCGATCGGCGACGCCCCAGGCGATCGTCGTGCCGAAGGCCGCGGCGGCGACGCCGGCCAGCGCTAGCGCGCGCACGCGCGATCGCACCGCGTCGGGACGCCGCATCCAGCGCATCGCGCACATCGCCGAGACGATGAAGGTGCCGCCGAGCCACAGCGTGATGCCGGCCCGGCCGACGGGAAACGGCTCCTTGCCGGACCACACGGTCGGCGCGAACGCGGTCACCAGCTTCAACGTCACGTTGCGTCCCCACGACGCGTTGCCGATCGCGTCGAGGGCATAGAGGAACGCTTGCGCCGTCAGCGTCAGGCCGACGAGCGTTGCCGACACCAGGCGCGGCACGCGCGCGCGGGCGACCGCGACGAGCAGCAGATCCCACTCGGCGACGAGCAGCAGGTGTGAGGCGACGGTGGACGGCGCGTGCCCGAATTGCCAGGCGAACACCGCGGCGACGGCCGCGGCGGTGACGAGATGGATCGCGACGAGCACAGGGTGTTACATCGATTTTACCTCGGCGCCACGCAGGTGATCGCGGGCGAGCGCGTCGAGAATCCGCGCGGGCGAATCGTCGACGCCGAGGTGATGGTGGCCGATGTCGCAGAGCCGATCGTCGACGGCGATCCGCAGGCGCATGCCGTGCTGCCGCACGAGCGCTTCGCGCGGCTGCCGTTCGGCCGCGTGCGCCGCCGCGTCACGCGGCGTCTCGCCGACGAGCGCGTGGGCGTTCGGTTGCGCGCGGCACGGGGGATGGACCTCGCGCGAAAACGATCGCCGGTCTGCGATCACCGGGTAGATCGACAAGTCCGGCCCCAGCCGTGACCGAGCGGCGGTCGTGCTGGCGCGATGCGTTTACACTTGACTCGTGAAAATTCTGACCGTCCTCGGGTTGTGCGCAGCCGCCGTGCTCGCCCTCTCGGCTCAGGAGCGGCGCACCGTCATCGCCGTCGGCACGCTCCTCGACGGCCGCGGTCACGTCGTCCGCAACACGCGCCTCGTCGTCCAGGGGCACACCATCGCCGCGATCGATCCCAACGCATCGCCGATCGACTACGACCTGCGCTCCGCGACGCTGACGCCCGGCTGGATCGATACGCACGTGCACATCAACTGGCACTTCGACGCGAATGGCAAGTCGGTGAACAGCGGCGAGCCGGCCGACCAGGCGGCGCTTGCGACGGCGGCGGACGCGTGGGTCACGCTGCAGGGCGGCTTCACGACGGTGCAGAGCGTCGGCGCCGCGATCGACGGCCCCGTGCGCGACGAGATCGCCCGCGGCCTCCTGCCCGGACCGCGCATCCTGACGTCGCTGCGCCAGATCCAGGATCGCAGCGGCGATCCGGACGCGCTTCGGGCGCTCGTGCGGCGCACGAAAGCCGAGGGCGCCGACCTCATCAAGCTGTTTGCGACGACCGGCCTCGGCGCCGGCGGCAATCAGAGCATGTCGAACGCGCAGATCGCCGCGACGTGCGGCGAGGCGACCGCGGTCGGGCTGCGCTCGGTCGTGCATGCGATCGGCGATGCGGGCGCGCGCGCGGCGGTCGACGCCGGCTGCACCTCGATCGAGCACGGAACGTTCGTCAGCGACGCGACGCTCGACGAGATGGCTCGCCGCGGCACCTACTTCGATCCGAACTTGCTCGTCCTGCACAACTATCTCGACAACCGGGCCGGCTACACGTTCTCGCCGGAGGCGCTCGCCACGATCGAGAAGGGGATTGCGCCGACGATCGACGTGCTCCGTCGCGCGCGCGCGAAGCACGTCAAGATCACGTTCGGCACCGACGCGGTCGCCGGCGCGCACGGGCGCAATGCCGACGAGTTCGTCTACCGCGTCCGCGACGCCCACGAGACGCCGATGGACGCGCTCGTCAGCGCCACGTCGCTCTCGGCGGAATCGCTGCGCCTCGGCGATCGGATCGGCACGATCGCGACTGGCTACGACGCCGATCTCGTCGCCGTCGCCGGCAATCCGCTCGACGACATCACGAGCGTCAGGCGCGTGGTGTTCGTGATGAAGGGCGGCGCGGTGGTGAAGTACGTTCCCCACTAAGCGCGATCGCCTCGCACTCGTCGGCGTCGTGCTGCTGTTCGCGGCGCACGCCGCCTGGTGCGTCGCGACCACGAGCGGCACGTACGACGAGACGACGTACCTGCGATTCGGCCGCGGCCTGCGCCAATCGCGCGACGTCGAGACGATCGCCGGCTGGGGCGTGGCGCCGCTGCCCATCTGGGTGCTCGCGGCGCCGGCGATCGCCGACGCGCCGAGCTACACGCGCGCGGTGACGATCGCCCGCGGGGCGGCGATCGCGCTGTTCGGCGTCCCGTTGCTCGCGATGCTGTGGTGGACGCTCCGGCGAACGTCGAGCCGCAGCATCGCGATCGCCGGCACCCTCTTCGTTGCGCTCTCCCCGAACATCGTCGCGCACGCGTCGCTGACGACGAGCGACGTGTGTTTCGTCGCGGCAGCGCTCGCCACGCTCGCGGCGCTGACGCAGCATCTCGAACGCCGAACGTCGGCGTCGCGCGCGTGGCTGACGCTGGCGCTGTCGATCGCGTTCGCGGCCAAGTACTCGGCGCTCGTCCTCGTGCCGGTCGTGGCGGTCGCATCCGCGCTGTGGCCCGGACCGGCGCCGCGATCGCCGCTGCGCCGCATCGCCGACGCGGCCGGGCTCGCCGCGCTGACGTTCGTGGCCGCGCTGATCGTCGTCTGGGCGCTGCATCTATTCGCGCTGGTGCCGTTTGGTCTGCCGCCGCTCGAGACCGTTCGGCTGCCCGCGTCGATCGTCGGGATCGCGCGTCAACTGCACCATCAGGCGCTCGGCGAGCCGGCATTCCTGCTGGGCGAGCGATCGCGATCCGGATGGTGGTACTACACACCGCTCGCGCTGGCGATGAAGAGCACGCCCGCCGAAGTGATCGTCGGCATCGCCGCGTTCGCGGCCGTCGCCGCGACGGCCGCGCGCCCGACCGTCCACCGCGTCGTCTCGAGCGTCGCGTTCGTCGCGTTCTGGATCGCGGGCCTGCTGAATCACCTCGACGTCGGGATCCGCTACGAGCTGGTGCTCGTGCCGCTCGCCGTGATGCTGTGCGCGGAACGATGGCCGGCGCCCTCGATCGCGTGGGCGCTCGTCGCGGCGCAGGTCGCGTCGGCGATCGCGATCGCGCCGCACGATCTCGGCTACGTCAACGTATTCGCCGGCGGGCCGGCGCGCGGCTACACGAAGCTCGCCGATTCCAACATCGACTGGGGGCAGGACCTGCCCGCGCTGGCGATCGCGCTGGCACGGGCCGGCGCGGCGCGGCCGATCGTGTCGTACTTCGGGACCGCGCCGATCGAGGAGTACGGCATTCACGCCGACCGATGGGAAGCGCACGCGGGCGAGCCGTTGGGCCGCTGGGACTGGATCGCGATTTCGGCGACGAATCTCGACGGTGTGTACCTGCGTTCGGATCCGTTCTCGGCGATGCGGCCGCTCGAACCCGATGCGCGCGCGGCGTACTCGATCCTGTTGTATCGCGCCGATCGCGTCGACGTGCGTCAGGCGCTGCACGGCGTGGTGCGCTGAGCTCCGGCAACTGGCTCGACGACTGAGACCTCATCCGGAGCGCGTTTCCGAAGACGGCCGCCGAACATTTCACGCTGCCCGACGATTTGGCGATAGGGCGTTCGTCAGGTCGGAGCAGCCGTTGTTCTACGGCGGGCTGGTGTGGCGGATTGAGTTGACCAGTCCGGTATGGCCGGGCGCTACTCGGGCAACGAGAGATTACGAATGATACGCCAGCGGCCCGACGCGTCGGGCGACCACACGGTGAGAAAGCGGCCGGTCACCGTCGCGCGGTCGTCGGGTCGCTCGATCTGCAGCGTCGCGTGTCCCCACTCGTACACGAGCCGGCCCGCGGTCGTCAGGCCATCGTCTTCGATGCGGCCGTCGACGACGCGTCCGGTCTGCGCGAAGCGCGCGCGTTCGAACGCTTCGATGGCGGCGCGGCCGCGCAGCGATTCGCCGGTCGGCGTGACGAAGATCGCCTCGTCGCCGTAGACGGCGGCGATCGCAGCGGCGTCCTGGTGCTTCATCGCCTCCAGCCACGCGGCGTTCGCCTGCGCGATCGTGTGGCGTGCCGCCTCGGGGACGGCGTCGGCGGCGAGCGTCAGTGCGGCGGCGGTGATGAGCGCGATCATCGGAGCGATTGTCCTGCGTTCACGCGACGCGCCGCAAGCGCAGGTACGCGAGCGCCGCCACGACCAGCAGGAAGTTGATCGTCGTCACCGACCAGCGCATGAAGGCGCCGTAGACCACGCGGCCCATCGTGTCGTAGAGGGCGAGCGCGACGATGGCGAAGTTGGCGGCAAGCAGCCACTGCATCGGGCGCGGGAAGGCGTCGCGCGCGTTCACGATCAGCGCGACGGCGAGGAGCGCCATCAGAAACGTATAGTCCCAGCCGAGCGGCGAGATGAGCGGAATCAGCGTCAGGAGCAGCGCGCCGTCGAGCACGCACGCGTCACCGCGGCGCCATCCGGCGACGATGACGATCAGCGTCAGCAGCGCGAGCAGGCCGAGCGCGATCAGCGTTGGCCATGCCGCGCGCGCGGGATCGCCGAGCCACTTCGTGAAGAACGCGAGCAGCGACACGTTGTCGACGTTGGTCAGCAGCGCGGGCGTCGACTGCGACAGGCTGCCAGCCCACGCGCGAAGCTGGTCGACGTTGCCGCCGACGCCGTAGAAGATCGCCGGCAGCGCCAGGCAGCCGGCGAGCGCCGCCGCGGCGGCCGCGACACTGCGCCACCGGAGCGTCACGAGCAGATACAGCACCAGCAGCGCGGCGTACGGCTTGATCGCCACCGCGACGCCGGCGAGCGCGCCCGCGACGAGTTCCGCCCGCCAGAGCGGCGCGCCGAGCAGGGACTCGATGCTCGCGAGCATGACGAGCGTGACGAACACGTTGATCTGGCCGAGCCGCAGCTCGTGCAGGATGTACTTGGCGAGGATGGCACCGGCGATCGCGAGCAGATACGGAACGCGTTTGTGAGGCACGAGGCGATCGATCGTTCGGAACATCGCGACGAAGGCCGCGAGCGACAGCAGAAACCAGACGACCATCGCCGCTTCGATCGGCAGCAGCGTGAACGGCGCGTAGATGAGCGCGGCCGACGGGAAGTACTTGAACATGTAGTGGCCGTCGGCGGTCTGGTAAAGCGTCTCGCCGCGGAGAATCCGCTGTCCCGCGCGGTAGTTCACCGCGAAGTCGGCCATGCCGTGATTCCAGCGGATCCCAAAGACGTACGCGGCGGCGAACGCGACGAGAAACAGCGCTATCTCGACGCGGCTGAACGGTCCGCGGCGGCGGATGCGCGCCAGCAGATCGCGGACGTAGGAACGCGGGAGGGTCGGCGGCAACGCTGCTCATCGTACGTCAGCCGTCGGCCGGTGGTACGATCGGCGCCTTGAAATCACGCCGCGCCGCGCGATGGGTGCTCTGGGGCTCGCTGGCGATTCACGCGACCGTCGCCGTCGTCACGATGGTGCAGAGCCGCCTGCCGAATTCCGACGTCGACAACTACTACGCGATCGGCATCCATCCCGGACGGCCGTACGTCGACTTCGCCGTCGAGTTTCCGGTGGCGACGGTGGAAACGTTTCGCGTGCTGGCGCCGGCCGCCGGCACGCGCGAGCGCTTTGGACACCTGATCGTCGGCGCGAACTTCGTCGCGGACCTGACGATCGTCGCCGCGCTCGCGTGGGGCTGGGGTATCGAGGCCGCGGCCTGCTACGCGCTCGTGGCCGCGCCGCTCGTCGATCTCTTCTTCATGCGCATGGACCTGTGGTCCACTGCCTTCGCCACGATCGCGGTCGCGGCGTGGCGCCGCGATCGGCGAGTGGGATCGGCGTTCAGCATCGCCGCCGGCGCCGCCTTCAAGCTGTGGCCGCTCGCGTTCCTGCCGCTGCTCGTGGCACCCTCGACGCGACGGCGTCGCCTGGCGGCGATCGTCGCGGCCGGCGTCGCGGCCCTCGCGGTGCTCGCGGCGTGGCTCTGGGTGGCCGGGCCGCGCGGGTTGTATCAGGTGCTGACGTTCCGCGGCGCGCGCGGATGGGAGATCGAGAGCACCGTCGGGGCCGTGTGGATGGCGATCGATCGCACGACGCTGCGGGTCGAGTCGGGTGCCTGGCGGATCGGCGCGACGAGCGGGCCGATCTCGATCGCGTTGTTTGCGATCGGTGCGCTGCCGTGTCTGTGGATGGTGTGGCGCGGCGCGCGCGCGGGTCACGTCGGCGCCGGCTGGGCCGGCGGCGTCAGCGCGCTGCTGTTGTGCTCGGCGCTGCTGTCGGCGCAGTTCTCTTGTTGGATCGCGCCCGCGTCCGCCGTCGCCTGGGTCGAAGGCGACGCGCGCATCGCCGCGCTGACGGCGCTGGTCGTCTTCTTCACCAACCTGGTGTGGAAGTCGTTCGTGCCGCTGATCCACGGCACCACGCGCGCGATCGCGACCGTGCTCGCGCGTAACGTGTTGCTCGCGATTCTCGCGATTGACGCGTTTCGCCTCCTCGTCCGCGCGCCGGTCGCCTCGGACGGTTCCTCGTCGGATGCGGCGCGTCAGATGCCGCTCTGAGCGCGACGTCCGAGCCGTTCGTACGCGATCGCCAGCACCTCCGCCGGGGCGATCGACTTCAGGCACACGTTGTCGCCGTCACACGGCGAATGGCGATGGTTGTAGGCCGTCAGGCACGGCGAGCACGAGATCGGCTTGTGCAGGTTGACGACGCGCGGCGAGAGACTGCCGTAGAGGATCGGCGTCTCCGGACCGAAGAGGACGATCGCGTCAATCGGCGTCAGCGCGGCGAAGTGTCCCGGCCCGCCGTCGTTGGTGATCAACAGATCGGCCACGTGCATCAGCACCGCGAGATCGCGCACGGTTGCGGTGTAGCCCGTCAGATCGACGCAGCGCTCGCTCCGACACGCCTGCTGGATCGCGTCCGCCAGCGCCCGGTCGGCCTGGACGCCGACGACGGCGACGGCGTATCCGCGGCCGACGAGATCCTGCGCGACCGAAACAAACGATTCGAGCGGCCACGCGCGGATCGGCAGCAGCCCCGCGCCGGGATTCAAGAACACGAGCGGCCGTCCGGCAATCGCCGGATGACGGCGATACAGCGCATCGCGCGCGGCATCGATCTCGCCAGGACGCATGACGAGCGGCGGCAGCTGCGGCGGCGCCGGGCTGACGATCCGCTTGGCTTTCGGCGTGTCGGTCGACGCGATCGCGTCGGCGAGCGTCACGAACTGCTGCGCGATGTGCACGTACGGGTTGTAGAGGACGCGCCGGTTCACGAAGTCTCCGCGATACAGCCCTTCCTGTGTGTAGCGATGGAAGCCGACGCGGATCGGCGCGCCGCTCAGGCCCGCGAGAATCGCGCTGACGCGCGCGAACAGCTCGAGATCCAGCACCGCGTCGATCGCGAGCGCGCGCAGGCGCCGCACGGCAGCGACGCTGTCCGCGGCGAGGCCGCCGATCGACTTCGTGCGAATCGTAATGACGCGGTCTGGCTCGATGACGCCGAGCAGATCGAGCGCGGGCCGGTTCACCTCGGAGCAGAGCAGGTAGACCGTCGCCGACGGGTAGCGCTCGCGCAAGCGATCGAACATCGGCCGCGCGAGCACCAGCGCGCCCATCTCCGACAGCAGCACGACCAGGATGCGCCGGACCTCGCGCGGCTCGGCTCGGCCGCGGCGAAGACGATGCGCGAGCGTGAGCAGCCAGCAAAGCGGTGGTCCGACGAGGCGGTCCACCCAGAGTTGGCGGTCGATGTTCATGGACCATCGAATAATACTGTGAGGCCGTCCGAACACGACGTCGGCGTACCTCGACGTGTTCCGCCGCGTCGGCGCGCAGGCGGTGCTCGCGGAGTTCGGGCAGAGCGGCGTCGCCGCCCTGGACGCGTGCCGGCGGATGCGCGTGCCGCTCGTCGTGCACTTCCATGGCGCGGACGTCAGCAAGCACGCGGTGCTGAACGCGTACGGCGAGCACTACCGCAGGCTCTTTCGCGAGGCGCGGGCGATCGTCGCCGTCTCGAAGCCGATGGCGCAGAAGCTGATCGCGCTCGGAGCGGCGGCCGACATCGTGCACGGGAATCCGTGCGGCGTCGATTGCGAGGCGTTTCACAGCGCGCGCCGGAAGCCGCCGCGCCTGTGTGTCTGGCGGTCGGACGATTCGTGGAGAAGAAAGCGCCGCAGTTGACGATCCTCGCGTTTGCCGAGGTCCGCCGGCGGAACGGCGACGCCGAACTGCGGATGATCGGCGATGGTCCGCTGCTCGATGCGTGCCGGGACCTGGCGCGAGGACTTGGCCTCGCGTCAGCCGTCACGTTTCTCGGCGCGCAGCCGCCCGTGGTGATTCAAGCCGAGATGCGCCGCGCGGGCGTTCGTTCAGCACTCGATCGAAGCGCCGTCGGGCGACGCGGAGGGCACACCGGTCGCGATTCTCGAAGCGGGCGCCAGCGGTCTGCCGGTGGTCGTCACGCGTCACGCCGGCATTCCTGACGTCGTCATCGAAGGGCGAACCGGATGGCTCGTCGACGAGCACGACGTCGGCGGGATGGCCGTCGCCATGCTCGCGCTGCTCGACTCTCCGGCGCTCGCCGCGCAGTTCGGCGCGGCGGCGCGCGATCACGTCAGGGCGAGGTTCTCTCTCGACCGCAGCCTCGAGCGGCTGTGGACGATCATCGCGTCCGTCATCCCTTCATGACGATCTCGAACGTGATCTGTCCGAAGGCGCCGACGACCCCCACGTGCGTGGCGTTGATGTCGCTGCCAGGGACGTTGCGGATGAGCAGCACGACTTTGTGCGACGGCTCGTTGAGGACGGCGACCACCGCCGGCACGTGGTTGACGCTGCCGGGGTCGACCGCGATGACGCAGTCGTTCGTATACGACTGCCCGGCGTCCATGAACGGGTTTGGCGCGCCGAGCGCGGGGAAGTACGCGGCGCCGAACGGCACCGCCAACGCCATTGTGATGCCGGTGATCGCAGCGGTCGGCGGCGTAAAGAACGCCTTGCCGATCCGGAAGTCGATGACGACGGTGTCCGGCGCCAGGATCTTGTAGCGACACAGCTTCAGATCGCCGGGCGCGACGCTGACCGTCGCGCCAGGCGTCGATCCGGTGAAGACGCCAAAGGCGATGTGGCTGATCGGAATGTCAGTCCAGGCCATTGCCCGTCCACGCGCCGCGACGATCCGTTTCGGCTCGCGTCAGCGCCACGTCGCCGCGCCGACGAGCAGCGCGACGACGCCCGCCGAGAGCACCGATGCCCCGACGACTTTGGTGCCATAGCCGCAGCCGCCGAGCGTCGGGTTCGCGCTGCACTCCGGGCGATTGGCGTACACGAGCACGGCTGTGCCGGCGATCGCGCCCGCGGCGCCGAGCAGGATCGCCGTCATCGCCGCGTCGTTGTGACGCCGGCCTCGGCGGTAGCCCCACTGCCCGAACGAGGCGGCCGGCGCGTCCGACTCGCGCGTCAGCGCCGGCGACGAGGTTGTGTCGTCTATCGTTGGCCGCATCGCGGCGAGTGGCTGCCCCTGAAAGGTCAGCGGCGCGGCGGCGGCGGCGCTCGGCGGATCGGCGGCGAGGAGCGTCGGGTCGAGCGGGTGAACGAGCGCGGATGCGACGAGCATGACCAGGACGAGACGGCAGGTACGGACCACGGCGAGTCTCCTCGGCAACGGCGCGGCGATTCGATCGTAAGCGCATTGCAGCCGTTCCGGAGCTCATCGATATCGACGACCGGCGATCCGTCACATCTGGCGGCTGGCCTTCGTCATAGCGAAGAGGAGACGGATGAAGATCAAACTGACGACCATCTACGTCGACAACCAGGACAAGGCGCTGCGCTTCTACACGGACGTCGTGGGGTTCGTGAAGAAGGCCGATTTCAGCCAGGGACCGTTTCGGTGGCTGACCGTGGCCTCGGCCGACGAGCCGAACGGCACGGAACTGCAACTCGCCCTGAACGACAACGCCGCCGCGAGGGCGTATCAGCAGGCCACGTTCGAGCAAGGCCGGCCGGCGGCGATGTTCTTCACCGACGACATCCGGGCCGATTACGAGCGGATGAAGGCGCGTGGCGCCGAGTTCACGATGCCGCCGACCGAGGTGACCGGCTCGACGATCGCGATCCTGAAGGACACCTGCGGGAATCTGATTCAGCTCGCGCAGTTGACGCGCCGCTAGCGGCGGCGCCCGCCGCTACAGCGCTGCCGCGAAGGTGCCACGCTTTCCTTCTTCGCCTCAGCGGCCGCGCGAGAGTGGCGGACTCAGCGAATGAGCCGTGAAGCGCTGGCGCTCGGCGGCGCGATCGATCGGCACCGGCACGGTGCGGAACTGCTGGAAGCCGATCTGGCACTGGTGCTTGCGCAGGAAATTGAGGAAGCGCTTGTAGTCGTCCGCGGGCATGTTGAACAGCTGCACGAGCGAGGTGTAGCTGCCGCGCGTCAGCTCGAGCCCTTTGGCGATCAGCGCGCGCACGTCGTCGCGGGTGAGATCGCGCGACATGAACGGGCCGTAGACGGCGGACCAGAACGGCTCGCGCGACGTGAGCATGCGATCGATCGCCTGGTCGGCGCGCGTTGGGGCGCGCAGCGGTGCGACGGCGGTCGCGACGGGCGCGGCGCCGGCGATTTCGCGCGGCAGGTGCTCGCAGCCGATGCGATCGGGCGCGCGGACGATCAGGCGCTCGGCGAGGTTCTTCAACTGGCGCACGTTGCCGGGCCACGCGTAGCTCTGCACGCGCGCGAGCGCGTCGGGATCGATCGGCGGCACCGGCACGCGGTAGTGCTCGGCGTAGCGGCCGAGGAAGTGCGCGAGCAGTTCCTCGATGTCGCCGCGGCGTTCGCGCAGCGGCGGCGTCTTCAGCTCGAGCACGTCGAGCCGGTAGAAGAGATCGAGCCGGAACGACCCGGCGACGACCTGTTCGCCGAGATTGCGGTTCGTCGCCGCGATGATGCGGACGTCGACGCGGACGTCGGGGCGCTCGGCGCCGACGCGCTGGATCTCGCCGGTCTCGAGGAAGCGGAGCAGCAGCCCCTGCATGCGCGCCGACATTTCGCCGACTTCGTCGAGGAAGACGGTTCCGAGGTGCGCGCGTTCCAGCAGGCCGGGCTTGTCGCGCGTGGCGCCGGTGAAGCTGCCGCGATAATGGCCGAACAACTCGGACTCGAGGAGCGTTTCGGCGAGGCCCGCGCAATTGATGGCGATGAACGGATGACGCGCGCGCGCGCTGCCGGCGTGGATGAGCCGTGTCGCGACTTCTTTGCCCGTGCCGCTTTCGCCGGTGATGAGGACGCGCGCGTCGGAGCGGGCGGCCTGATGGATGTCTGCCTTCAGTTTGTCGATGATTGCGCTCGACCCGATGAGCGCAGGGACACGATCGTCCATGCTCGAGACCCGGAACGTTTGGAGGTTTGTGGTTGTGTCGGGGTCGGGGTGACCGCTTGCGGCCTTCGCTGACCGAGACTGTCACAGTGTTGCGCGTTTGCGTTCGCTATCGCAAGGTACCTTCGTCCCCACGACGGAGCTCATCCGCCTCGCGCAGCGCGACGTGCAGCTGCAGTCGGCTCTTCACACCGAGCTTCTGGTAGATGCTCGTCAACTGATTCTTCACGGTCTGTTCCTTGAGTCCGAGTTGCTGGGCGATCTCACGGTTGGAAAGGCCTTCCATCAACGCCGCGACGATGTCGCGTTCGCGCGGCGTGAGCTTCTCGAGCACGGCGACTCCACGGATTAGGGCGGAAAGAAATCATCATAGTCGGAAAAGAAAAGTATTGATGGGCTCCCATGTATCGCGGCCGTCGTCATGCGGCGGCGGCGGCGAACTCGGCGAAGAGATCGCCGGGGAGGCGATGGTGCCGCCGCCACGTGATGGCGATGGGAGAACGCCTGGCCACGCGTCGATCGCGGACCGCGCGAAGAAGGCCGCATCGACCCTGTGCAAAGGCGGCCTGTCGTTCTCATTCCGTGCGCACGATCTCCGCCGACGGCGGCGTCGTACATGGCGGAAGCCGGCATCGATCGCATGCACATCGCGCACGTACTGAATCACCGCAGCGTGACACCTAGCATGGTCAGGCTGTCACGCATGTCTCCGGAATGAAGTGTTACCTATGTCTCCGGAATGGACCCTGAATGAAGTGGTCGGGGCGACTGGATTCGAACCAGCGACCCCCTGCGCCCAAGGCAGGTGCGCTACCAGGCTGCGCTACGCCCCGACCCGCCGATCATACAACCCCAGCCCGACCGGAGCCATCGCCACGACTGCGTCGGCCTCCGCTGACGCATACACCCGCCGGTCAACGCGGCACATCAGCGACCTTCCGTAATCGATCAGCTCGCATGAAACGCGACTCGTACGTAGACTGAGTCGGGTGATCCGCTCCGCCGTCCTGATCGCGGCGCTTGCGCTCTTCGCCGCACCTCATCCTTCGCCCGGCCCCGCCCGGCCGGTCCACGCGCCGCAGGAAGTCCTCGTCAAACTGAAGCGCCCGCTCGACGCCGACGAGCTCGCGCGCCTCGCCTACAACCTCGACGCCGACCGCATCGAGACGGTCGCGGACGCGCTGCAGCGCGTGCACTCCCGCTCGCGCGACGTCGCCGCGCTCGTCGAGCTCCTGCGCTTCCACGACGCCGTCGAATACGTGGAGCCGAACTACCGCGTGCACGCCGACATCACGCCGAGCGACCCGAGCTTCTCGTCGCTGTGGGGCATGCCCGTCGTTCACGCGCCCACCGCGTGGGACACCGTCTCCGGCTCCCGCGCCAACGTCGTCGGCATCGTCGACACCGGGATCGACTACACGCATCCGGATCTGAAAGCGAACGTGTGGAGCGCGCCGTCGGCATTCACGGTGACGATCGGCGGCATGAAGGTCGCGTGCGCGGCGGGGACGCACGGCTTCAACGCGATCGCGAAGACGTGCGATCCCGCGGACGACCACTACCATGGCACGCACGTCGCGGGGACGATCGCGGCCGTCGGCAACAACGGTGCGGGCGTCGCCGGCGTGAACTGGGCCGCGAGTGTGATGGGACTGAAATTTCTCGACTCGACCGGCACCGGCACCGTCGCCGACGCCATCTCGGCGATCGAGTTCTCGATCCAGGCGAAGCAGCACTTCGCGTCGAGCGCGTCCGCCAACGTCCGCGTCCTGTCGAATAGCTGGGGCGGATCGCCGTTCTCGCAGGCGCTGCTCGACGAGATCGATCGCGCCGCCGCGAACGACATGCTGTTTGTCGCCGCCGCCGGCAACGACGGCATGAGCAACGACGATTCGCCGACCTATCCCGCGAACTACGACGCGCCGAACGTGATCGCCGTCGCCGCGACCGACCCGAGCGACCATCTCGCCGGCTTTTCGAATTTCGGTTCGACGGTCGATCTCGCCGCGCCCGGCGTGAACATCTACTCGACGACACCGAACGGCACGTACGGCTACTTGAGCGGCACGTCGATGGCGACGCCGCACGTCTCCGGCGCGGCGGCGCTCGTGCTCTCGAAGTGCGCGGTACCGACCGCGACGCTGCGCTCGACGATCCTGTCGCACGTCGACGTCCTCGGATCGCTGACGGGCGAGGTGGCGACGAACGGACGGCTGAACGTCTACGCCGCCGTCCACGCCTGCCACGCCGTGCCCGCCACGCCGAAACACATGACCGCGACGCTGGGTGCGAGCCGCGGACAAATCGCACTCGCGTGGTCCGCGGTCGCCGGCGCCACGAATTACAAATTGAAGCGCAGCACGCTCAGTAATGGACCATTCTCCACGATCCAGACGCTCACCGGAAAGACGGCATACGTGAACAGCGGCCTGACCAGCGGCCGCACGTACTACTATCTGGTGACGGCGGTGAACGGCAGCGGCGAGAGTGCAGATTCGAGCAAAGCGTCAGCCGCGGCGCGATAGGCACGGAACCCGCATATCGCTCAGCCGTGGCTCAGACTGCCGCCTTGTCGTTAATGGACGATCGCGAGTTTCTGGACGAATTGGAGCATGTCGAGCCCACGTCTGCGGCGGCTGATTCCGCACATGTGCGGGAACGCAGGCTCGAGGAGCTCGAAGAGGGGCTGCCGCTCGCGGTTCCGGAGTATCCGAGAGAGGTGCGCGCGGTAGACGCGCCGAGCGCGATCGAATCCGCGACCGTGCCGGAACTGGACGCGTTGCTGACCACGCCGGCGGCGCGCGAGCCGCGCGCGCTGGCCGGCGATCAGATGGCGTGGCTCGCGAGCGCGTTCCTGACGCTGATGCTCGCCGGCGCCGCCGGCGCGGCGCTTCTCTTCCACCATCGCATCGCCGACATCGTCGCGCTCCTGCACTGAACCGCAGCGTTCGCTGCGGTCGTTCATTTCTGCGGCGGCTGCGGCGTCGGCGTCGTGCCCTTCTTCGCGAGCGAGCGGTAGTACTCTTCGATCGCCTGACGGAATCCTTCGGGCACCTGGTCGGCGCCCGACAGGCCGAGCGATTCGTTGCCCGCGCCGTCGACCTTCCGTCGAAGGCTGAACTCGAACTTCTTCATCTTGTCCATCACCTGCGCCTGCAACTGCGCGAGGCCGTTCGGGTCGGCGTAGAGGCGGTCGTTGTCGAAGCGCGTCAGGTCCTTGATGATGTCGTCGAGATCGCGCGGGTTGACGCCCGACTGCTGCAGCTGACGTCGCAGCGCTTCGGCGTCGTTGGCCCACTCGCGGAAGTCGCGGCGGAACTGACGGATGTCGTTCGGATCCCAGCGTCCGCCGTAGTAGCCGCCCCAGTTGCGCGCGTCGCCGCGATACGCGCCGCCGCCGTACGCGCCGCCCTGCGCGTTGTCGCCGCGCTGACCGCCTTGCTGGCCGCCCTGCGCGTTCTGCTGTCCGCTCTGTTGTCCGCTCTGCTGCCCGGACTGTGACTGCTGCCCGGACTGTGCCTGCTGTCCGGACTGCGACGACTGCTGCCCGGACTGTGACTGCTGCTGCCCGGACTGCGCCTGTTGGCCGGATTGCGACTGCTGATTGCCAGACTGCGCCTGCTGGCCGGTCTGTCCGTTGGCGCGCTGCTTCGCCTGATCGCGCATCCGCTGATCGAGCGACTCGAGCCCGCGCGTGATGTCGCGAGCCTTGTCCGCTGCGCGCGCGAGCGAATCCTTCTGCGCCTGCTTGCCCATCGCGCCGGCCGCTTCGTTGATCTTCTTCGACAGCGCGTCGAGATTGCTGCCGATGCTCTCTTCCATCGCGCGCGCGTATTGATTCGGCGATCCGTTCAGCGCGGCGCGCGAGTAGCGGATCATCTCGCGGATGCGCTTGTCGCGGATGCTGCCGGCCGCTTCGTCCAGCTTGCGCGCCGCGTCCTTCTCGTCGCGGCGCATGTCGCTCGCCATCTTCTCGAGCTGGTTCTGCAGATCGGCGACCTTGGCGTCCATCGCGTCCTTGCGCTGCGCGAGCGCCTGCGCCTTCTGATCGCGCGCGGCGCCTGACGCGCCGTCGAGCGCGTTGACGTCTTTCGCGATCTCCTTCTGCTCGTTCGCGAGCGCTTCGGCGTCCTTCTGCGCGTTCTGCAGATCGCGATCGCCGCGGCCGCCCTGGTTGCGCTCGAGCCGCTGCTGCGCGTCGCGCAACCGGTTCAACGCTTCGGTCGCCTGCGCGCCGCCGTCGCGGGATCCGTTCGCCGCCGCGCGGCGCGCCGCGTCGGCGGCATCCTGCAGCTGCTTGATCGCATCGCGGATCTCGGGCCGCTGCTGATCGCGCGTCAGCTGCTGCAGCTGCCGCGACGCCTTCTCGAGCTCGTCCGCGAGCTGCCGCTGCGCGTCGCCGCTGCCGCCGTTCTGCTGGCCGGCCTGGAGCGCGCGCCGCTGACGCTCGAGCTCCTGCTGCTGACGCCGCGCGAGCTCTTTCAGCTTCTCGA
>Ga0070741_10001486_pt1 | contig 71028 bp, 49 predicted proteins | sample Coa_R1_4_FD_66440 | JGI IMG/M metagenome (GOLD analysis project Ga0070741, IMG submission 66440) | Surface soil microbial communities from Centralia Pennsylvania, which are recovering from an underground coalmine fire - Coalmine... | ecosystem: Environmental > Terrestrial > Soil > Unclassified ... | reverse complement strand
CCGACGCTGTCGCGCGCCTTCCGGCCGCGCAATCTTCGACGGCGGACGGGCTCGAATTGCGGTTCAGTGCGGATACGGCCGTATGGGACGGCCGCTACGCGAACAATGCCTGGCTGCAGGAAATGCCGCGCCCGTTCAGCGAGCTCACCTGGGGCAATGCGGTGCTCGTCTCTCCGGCGCTCGGCCTCGGCGACGGGGATGTCGTCGAGCTGCGCTTTCACGGTCGAACCTTGCTCGCGCCCGCGATGGTCCAGCCCGGACAGGCCGAGGACAGCGTTTGTCTGGCGCTCGGCTACGGGCGGCGCGGCGCCGGCCATGTCGGCGACGGTGTCGGTGTGGACGCGTATACATTGCGCACTGCCGACGCGCCGTGGTTCGGCGCGGGCCTCACGCTGCGCCGGACGGGCGCGCGCGAAGCGCTCGCCTGCACGCAACGGCACTTCGAGCTCGACGGCGGCGATCCGGTACGCCGCCTGCGCTACGCCGAGTACCGCGCGCATCCCGAAGCGGCTCGTCGCGAAGAAAAAGCGCGAAGCCTGTACGCGGAATTCCCGCGCGGCGAGCATGCCTGGGCCATGAGCATCGACCTCGGCGCATGCATCGGCTGCAAGGCCTGCGTGGTCGCCTGCCAGGCCGAGAACAACGTGCCGGTCGTCGGCGCGGAGCAGGTGCGGCGCGGCCGCGAGATGCACTGGTTGCGCGTCGATCGCTACTACGAAGGCACGGCCGAGCGTCCGCGCTGCTACCACCAGCCGGTGCCCTGCATGCATTGCGAGCATGCTCCCTGCGAGCTCGTGTGTCCGGTCGAAGCGACCGTGCACGACAGCGAAGGCCTCAACGTGCAGGTCTACAACCGCTGCATCGGCACGCGGTTCTGCTCGAACAATTGTCCCTACAAGGTGAGGCGCTTCAATTTCCTGCGCTACCCGGAACCTGCCGGCGAGAACGCGCCGGCGCTGCACAACCCGCAAGTCTCGGTGCGCCGCTCGGGCGTGATGGAAAAGTGTACTTTTTGCATACAGCGCATCGCAGCGGCGCGCAGCGACGCCGATGCCGGCGGACGGCCGCTGGCCGACGGCGACGTCGTGACGGCTTGCCAGGCCGCGTGCCCGACGCGCGCGATCCGCTTCGGGGATCTCGCCGATCCGGCGAGCGAGGTCAGCGCTGCCAAACGTTCGCCGCTCGATTACGCCCTGCTGGGCGAGCTCAATACGCGGCCGCGCACGACGTATCTCGCGCGCGTGACCGACGCCCGTCCCGGCCTGGAGGATGTCTGACGTGGCCGTTGCGCCGGTCAGCGTCGTCGACCGCATCGCCGGGCTCGCATTGCGCACGCGCGCGCGCCGCGGTGAGCGCCTCGGTTTCGTCGCGTCGCTCGCGTGCACGCTGCTGTTCGTCGCAGGCATTATTTACCTGCTCGCCGTCGGCGTCGGCATCTGGGGCATCAATATCCCGATCGCCTGGGCCTTCGCGATCACCGATTACGTTTGGTGGATCGCGATCGGCATGGGCGGCACGTTCATTTCGGCAGCATTGCAGCTCGCACGGCAACCCTGGCGCAGCGCCCTCAACCGCTACGCGGAGACGATGACGGTCTGTGCCGTTTCGGTATCGGGTCTGTTTCCGATCCTGCATCTCGGCCGGCCTTGGTTTTCATATTGGCTGTTCGTCTATCCGAACAAGATGGCGCTGTGGCCGCAGTGGCGCAGCGCCTTGTATTGGGATTTCGTCGCGATCCTCGCGTACCTCATCGTTTCGATCCTCTACTGGTACGTCGCGCTGCTCCCCGATCTCGCCGCCGTGCGCGACCGCGCACGCACGCGCGGCCGACAGGTCTTCTACGGCCTGCTCGCGCTCGGCTGGACCGGGGAAGCACGGCAATGGCAGCAGCACGAGAGCCTGAGCCGGCTGCTCGCAGGCATAGCGCTGCCTCTCGTGTTCTCGGTGCATAGCATGGTCGCGCTCGATTTCTCGCAAGCTCTCCTGCCGGGTTGGCACTCGACGATTTTTCCGCCGTTCTTCGTCGCGGGCGCGGTCTATTCGGGTATCGCGATGGTGCTCGTGCTCGGCATCGGATTGCGCCGCGTGTTCGGTCTCGGCGACATCATCGGCGATGTGCATCTCGACCGTCTCGCGAAACTCATGCTCGCGTCCGGTTTCGTCGTCGCGTATTGCTACGCGGCGGAGCTCTTCAGCACCTTCATCGGCGGCGACGCGCACGAAGTGCACGTCGTCGCGTCGCGTCTCGAGGGTCCTTACGCGTGGACGTTCTGGACGACGCTCGTTTGCAACGTCGCCGCCATCCAGCCGCTCTGGTCGCCGCGCGTGCGGCGAAGCCCCGTCGCTCTGTTCGCCATCGCGTGCACAGTGCTCGTCGGTATGTGGCTCGAACGTTTCATGCTCATCGCGACGACGCTCCACGATACCTTCCTGCCGAACGAGCGCGCGATGTTCTACCCGACGACGTGGGACTTCGTTTTCCTGTTCGGATCGGTTGGGCTTTTCGCCTTGTTGATCATGCTCTGTTTCAGACTCGTGCCGGTCGTATCGATTGCGGAGCTGCGCACGGAGGCGGCGCGATGAGCATCCTCGCTGAGTTCGCGAGCGCCGACGCGTTGTTGAACGCCGCCTGCGAGGCGCGCGCCCGCGGCTACGATTCGCTCGAGGCCTATTCACCGACGCGTATCCCGGGCCTCGATGCGGCGCTCGGCCTCGCTGCGCCGCGCCTGCCCTGGTTCGCGCTGGCCGGTGGCGCGCTCGGCGGATTCGGCATGTTCGGCCTCGAGTGCTACGCGGCCATCTTCGACTATCCGATCGACGTCGGCGGGCGCCCGCTCGCGAGCTGGCAAGCTTTCGTACCGCCGGCACTCGAGACGACGCTGCTCGGCGCTGTCCTGTTCGCCGTCGCCGGGTTTTTGATCGCCGCTCGGATGCCGCGGCTGCACCAAGCCGCGTTCGATGTGCCGCGCTTCGCGGACGGCTACGATCGGTGGTTCCTGCTCGTGCGCGCCGACGGCGCTGTCTTCGATCGCGACCGCGCGCTGCGCTTCTTGCGTGAAAACGGCGCGCGTGAAGTTTCGGAGCTGCCGCCGTGAAGCAGTCAGCATGGTTCGGCATCGCCGCCGCCGCGCTCGCGCTCGGCGCTTGCGAGCGTGGCATGCGCGACATGTACGATCAGCCGAAGTACGGACCCTTGGCGCCGAGCGCGCTGTTTGCCGATGGCAATTCGTCGCGCCGCGGCGTAGCCGGGACGCTCGCGCATTCTGCGGGTTCGCGTGCGGCGTCGTCGGCGGGCCGCCGCGGTCTCGAAGCAGAGCTCATCGCTCCGGCCGTGACTGCCGCGCTCCTTGAACGTGGACGCGGGCGGTACGGTGTTTTTTGCGAGCCCTGCCACGGCAGCGTCGGCGACGGTGACGGCATCGTGCCGCGGCGGGGCTTTCCGCATCCGCCGAGCTATCACATCGATCGCTTGCGTGACGCGCCGGATGCGCATATCGCGGAAGTCATCGCGGACGGGTACGGAGCGATGCCGGCCTACGGCGATCGCGTCGACGCGGCCGACCGCGCGGCCATCGTCGCCTACGTACGTGCCTTGCAGCTCAGCCAACACGCGCCCGCAGCGCTACTGAGCGAGAACGACCGGGCGGCGTTGAGCAAGGGGACGCCATGAGCGTGCGGCGCGCGATCTCGCATCCTGCGTTCGCGCTCGGTGCGGGCGTCCTCGCGCTCGGCGCTTGCGCCGCGCTCGGCGCGCAATCGCCGCGTGAAAATCTTCTCTCCTATTTGTGGAGCTATTGGTTCTGGCTCGGCATTCCACTCGGCGGCGCGGTTCTGCTGCTCGTGCACGCATTGACGGGAGGCGAGTGGGGCGAACGCTTGCGCATCCCGCTGGTTGCGTCCACGCGGACGCTGCCTCTGTTCGCCGTTCTGGTGCTGCCGCTCGTGATCGGCAACGACACACTGTATGGCCACGTCGCCGCCGACGAGACGCTCGCGTACGCGCGTCAGATCTACATGGGCATGCCGTTCGTCGCATGTCGCGCCGTCGTCTATTTCGGCTTGCTCATGCTCGTTTCTCGCGCGGCGACGGCTCGGCCCACTCCGGGCGCGGCTGCGGCAGGGGTGATCGTCTACGCCTTCGTTCTGCTTGCCGCCACGGCGGATTGGAGCACGCGGCTCGTCCCGGGCTGGCACTCGAGCGCGGCGGGCTTGATCGCCGCCACCGCGCAGATCGGCAACGCTGCGGCGTTTGCTGCATTGTATATCTGTGTACGAGATGCACTCGGCGGCGGTCGCGGTGATATCGGTCTGCTGCTGCTCACACTCGTGCTCGCCTGGGCCTATGTTCTCTTCATGGAATACCTGACCGTGTGGACCGCGGACTTGCCGGCGGAAACGGCCTGGTATTTGCCGCGCACCGAGACGACGTGGCGCAGGCTGTCGCTTTCCCTCGCCATCGTCCATGGCGTGCTGCCGTTTGCGCTGCTGCTGTCCCCAGCGGTAAGGCGCAGCGCGCGCGGCGTCGGCGCGGCCGCGGCGCTGCTGCTGGTCGGCGGCGCCCTCGACGCGTGCTGGCGCATATTGCCGAGCGCCCGGCGCGGGGGCGTCGTGCTCCATCCGAGCGACGCCTTGGCGTTCCTCGGTATCGGTGCGTGCTGGTGGGCGGCGCTGCGGTACACGTTGCACCGCGATTCCCACCTCGACGAGGCGCCGGCACATGGCTGAGCGCCGACACGAGCACGAAAATGCGTTCGTCGATGCGCGCCGCGTCTGTGAATTTGCGGCGTTGCTCGCAGCGATCCTCGCTGGCGTCCTCGTATCGATGTATTGGCTTTGGCGCGGTGCGCTCGCGCCGCCGCCGGACGCGGCGTTGCGCGCATCGCCGAGCCTGCCCGTGCAACAGCTCGCCGACTTGCGTGCGCGCCAGCAAGCGCAGCTCGAAGGTTATGCCTGGCTCGATTCCGAGCATCGCTACGCGCGCATCCCGGTCGAGCGTGCGATGGCGATCGAGGCCGAACGCGCCGGCCACGATCGGCCGGAGACGACGCGATGAAACGTCTGTTCGTTCTCACCATGATCTTCGTGGCGTGCGCTGCAGCGGCGCAACCGCCGCAAGGTCCTTTGGCGGACGTCGGATTCGATCAGCGGCTCGGTGCGGCGGTGCCGCTCGACGCCGTTTTTCTCGATGAGGAAGGCAGAACCGTACGTCTGCGCGATCTCGTGCACGACCGGCCCGTTCTGCTGGCGCTCGGCTATTACGGATGCACGAACGTCTGCGGACCGGTGCGCGACGGCATCGCGCGCGCTGTTGCGCAGAGCAGCCTTACGCCCGGCGTGGATTTCGATGTCGTGTACGCGAGCATCGATGCCGCGGAGAAACCGGCGCTCGCGCGCGCAAGCCAACGGGAACTCGCGGAGCGCCATCCCGCGGCGCTCGTAACCCATTGGCATTTCCTGGCCGGCGCGTCGACGGCGGCAGTCGATACGCTTGCCGCGGCGATCGGGTTTCATTATCGCCGCGGTCCTGCCGACGCGTCCTTTGCGCATCCGGTCGGCATCGTGATCCTGACGCCACAGGGCATCGTGTCGCGCTATTTCTTCGGCGTGGGCTTCGACGCGCAAGCCGTGCGGCTTGCGCTCGTCGACGCCTCGGGCGAACGCATCGGTTCGCTGGCCGATCGCTTGCTGCTCCTCTGCTGTGGATTCGACGAACAGAGCGGCCGTTACAATCTCTTGATCGGAAGGCTGCTGAAAATTGCCGCCGCGGTGTGCCTTGTCGTGCTCGGCGCCGGACTTGCTCTGCTCGAGCGGCGCAGGCAGGCGGCGCCATGAGCGGGTTGCGCTTGTTCGAGCCGCAAGCATCGACGATCGCCGAGCGCGTCGATGCGTTGTTCGTCACGCTGCTCGTGGTCAGCGCGATCGTCATGATCGGCGTGTGGGCGGTCATGATCTGGTTTGCGGTCAGGTATCGCCGTGGCAGCACAGCCGACCGCAGCGCTCCGCCCGATCGGCACGTTGTGATCGAGCTTGCCTGGACGCTGATCCCGTTCGCGATCTTTCTCGGCGTCTTCGCCTGGAGCATCGCGTTGTTCGCGGAAATGCAGACGCCGCCGAAGGATGCGCAGACGATGTACGTGCTTGCGCAGCAGTGGTTCTGGAAGATCGAGCACGCGGGCGGCGTCACCGAGCTCAACGAGCTGCACGTGCCGATCGGTACGCCCGTGCGTTTGCTCATGACGTCGCAGGACGTGATCCACAGCTTTTACTTGCCGGCGTTTCGCGTGAAGCAGGACGTGCTGCCCGGACGCTACACGCAACTCTGGTTCAAGGCGACTACGCCGGGCGAATATCCGCTCGATTGCGCCGAGTATTGCGGCACGAATCACGCGGGCATGGGCGGGCGCGTTATCGTCATGGCGGTGACGGACTATGCGCGCTGGCTCGCCGGCCACGCTGGCGCGACGTCGCTCGCGCAGCGCGGCGCCGGGCTGTTCCGGAGCCTCGGATGCAGCGGCTGCCATGGCGAGAACGCGCAGGTGCATGCGCCGTCGCTGGACGACGTCTACGGCCGTCCCGTGCCGCTCGCGAACGGCACGACGAAGCTTGCCGACGAGAACTATCTGCGCGATTCGATCCTGCTGCCGCAGAAGGACATCGTTGCGGGATACGCGCCGATCATGCCGAGCTATGTGGGGCAGATCGGCGAAGAAGACGTGCTCGCGCTCGTCGCCTACATCGAATCGCTGCATCGCCGGCCGGAGCCGCCATGAACGCCGGCGCAGGGCAGGGCAGCTATCTCGACGCGGGCTATGGTCTGCGCTCGTGGCTCACGACGCGCGACCACAAGCGCATCGCCATCCTGTTCGCGATTGCGATCACGGGATTCTTCTTCCTCGGCGGCATTGCCGCGACGCTGATCCGGCTCGAGCTCATCACGCCGAACGGCGATCTCATGAGCGCGGACGCGTACAACAAGGCGTTCACGTTCCACGGCGTGGTCATGGTCTGGTTTTTCCTCATACCGTCGATCCCGGCGACGCTCGGCAATTTCCTGCTGCCGCTCATGATCGGCGCGCGCGATCTCGCGTTCCCGCGGCTGAATCTCGCGAGCTGGTATCTCTACGTGATAGGCGGAGTGTTCACTGTCGCAACGCTGCTCGCGGGCGGCGTCGACACGGGCTGGACGTTCTACACGCCGTTCTCGACGATGTTCTCCAACACGCACGTGATCCTCGTCGTCGTCGGCGTGTTCGTGGTCGGCTTCTCGTCGATCTTCACCGGCATCAACTTCCTCGTGACGATCCACACGATGCGGGCGCCGGGACTGACGTGGTTCCGCTTGCCGCTGTTCATCTGGGCGATGTACGGCGTGAGCCTCGTCATGGTGCTCGCCACACCGGTGCTCGCGATGACCTTGGCCTTGATCGCCATCGAGCGCCTGGCTCACGTGGGCATCTTCGACCCCGCGCTCGGCGGCGATCCGCTCCTGTTCCAGCACCTCTTCTGGTTCTATTCGCATCCGGCCGTCTACATCATGATCCTGCCCGCCATGGGCGTCGCGAGCGAGCTCATCGCTTGCGGCGCGCGCAAGACCGTATTCGGCTACCGCGCGATGGCGTACTCGATCCTCGGCATCGCGATCATCGGTTTTCTCGTTTGGGGTCACCACATGTTCGTCGCGGGGCAATCGCTGTACGCGAGCCTCGTGTTCTCGATCTTGAGCTTCGCGGTGGCGGTGCCGTCGGCGGTCAAGGTGTTCAACTGGACGGCCACGCTATACAAGGGCACGATCGATTTCCATGCGCCGATGCTGTATGCGCTCGGCTTCGTCGGCCTGTTCATGCTCGGCGGCGTCACCGGTCTCTTCCTCGCCGCGACGGCACTCGACGTCCACCTCACCGACACCTATTTCGTCGTCGCGCATTTTCACTACATCATGGTTGGCGGCTCGGTGATGGCCTACCTCGGCGGCATTCACTATTGGTGGCCCAAAATCACCGGGCGGCTCTATCCTGAGACGTGGGCGCGGTTCGCGGCGATCCTCATGTTCTTCGGCTTCAATCTCACGTTCTTCCCGCAGTATTTGCTGGGGTGGCTCGGCATGCCGCGCCGCTATCATGCCTACGCGCCGGAGTTCCAGGTGCTCAACGTGCTCTCGTCGGCGGGCGCGTCGATTCTCGCCGTGTCGTATCTGTTGCCGGTCGGCTATCTGCTTTGGTCGCTGCGCTACGGCGCACGCGCAGGCGCCAATCCTTGGCGTGCGACCGGGCTCGAATGGACGGTGCCGTCGCCGCCGCCCGAGCACAATTTCGACGAGACGCCGGTCGTCTCCGGCCCACCTTATGCCTACGACGCGAGCGAGCCATGGCCGAACACGCGCTGAGCGCCGAACAATTCGACGATGGCGTGCAGCAACGCACAGCGGCGACGCTCGGCATGTGGGTGTTCCTCGCCACGGAAGTCTTGTTTTTCGGCGTGCTGTTCGCCGCGTATCTCATGTTGCGCCTGCGCTTCGGCGCGGCATTCGCCGAAGCGAGCCGCCGCACCGATATGCTGGCCGGCACGCTCGATACGGCGATCCTGCTCACGAGCAGCTTCACGCTCGTCCTCGCGCTGCGCGCCATCGAAGCCGGCAGCCGGCGCTCGGCGGTGAGGCTGCTCGTCGCGACCGCGCTGCTCGGCGCGGCATTCCTCGGCTTGCACGGCATGGAATACCACAAGGAGTACACCGAGCATCTGATCCCGGGGCTCGATTTCGTCTACGCGGGCGAGCGCGCCGGCGGCGTCGAGATCTTCTTCTGCCTCTATTACCTGATCACGGGTTTTCACAGCCTCCATGTGTTGATCGGGGTCGTGTTGCTCGCCGTAATGGCGTGGCGCTGCGCGCTCGGCGCGTTCGGCCCGTTGCGTTCCACACCTGTCGAAATTGCCGCGTTGTATTGGCATTTCGTCGATATCGTGTGGGTGTTCGTCTATCCGGCGCTCTACCTCGTCTCGCGCTCGTGAACGTACGGCGACCTGAACCGTTGCGGCCACTGGCGATCACCTACGCCGCACTGCTCGCGCTGCTCGCCTTGAGCGCCGGCAGTGCATTGCTGCCGCTCGGCGTATTCAACGCGGCCATCAATATGGGCGTCTCCGTCGCCAAGGCGCTGCTCGTGATGAGCGTCTTCATGCGGCTCACCACATCGCCGGCCGTGGTGCGCCTGTTTGCAGCAGCGGGTTTCGCTTGGCTCTGCGTGCTCGTTTCGATCGCGGCCGGCGACTACCTGACGCGCTGAACGTTCGCCACGTAAACTGCGGCTTCCGCGTTCGCAGGGAGCAGCGATGACGGGCAAATCCGACGGCAGGAAAACATCGGCGGTAAGACGTCTATTCGGCACGCTGGGCCCCGGCGTGGTCACGGGCGCCGCCGACGACGATCCTTCCGGCATCGCGACGTATTCGATCGCCGGGGCGCAGTTCGGCAACCAATTCCTATGGGCGGCGCTGCTGACTTGGCCGCTCATGGGCGCCGTGCAGATGATGAGTGCGCGCGTCGGCATGGTGTCGGGGCGGGGTCTCGCAGGCGCGTTTCGGCAGAAGTTTCCACGGTGGCTCACGACCTCGTTCGCATGCGCGCTGTTCGCGGCCAATACGATCAACATCGCGAGCGACCTCTCCGCGATGAGCGACGCTGTGGCGATGCTCGTCGGCGGCCGCGCGCTGCTCTATGCGATCGCGTTCGGCGTGGGACTCTCGGTCGCGGCGATTCGCCTGCGTTACCGTCAGCTGGCGCTGGCTCTCGAATGGCTGGCGCTTGCGTTGTTTGCTTACGTGGCGACCGCGTTCCTCGTGCATGTCGATTGGGCCGACGTCGCGAAGGCCGTCGTGGTTCCGGCGCTGCCGCACGGCAAGGAAGCGTGGGCGACGCTCGTCGCGATCCTCGGCACGACGATCAGTCCCTATCTTTTCTACTGGCAGGCGGGACAGGAAATCGAAGAACAGAAAGCCAAAGGGCGCAACAGCGTGGTCGCGCGCCGAGGTGCGAGCCGCCGCGAAATCGATGCGCGGCGGATCGACGTCGGCATCGGTACGTTCTTCTCGAACGTCATTATGTTCTTCATCATCGTCACGACGGCGGCCACCCTGCACAAAGCGGGGCATCTGCAGATCGAGACGACGCGTCAGGCGGCCGAAGCGCTGCGACCGCTCGGCGGTCAATTGTGCTATTGGCTGTTCGCCGCCGGCTTGATCGGCACCGGACTGCTCGCGATCCCGACGCTCGCCGGATCGGCGGCCTACGCGTTCGCCGAGACGTTCGGCTGGAATTACGGGCTCGACAAACGGTTTCACCGCGCACCGTGGTTCTATGGCGTGTTCGTTCTCTCGACCGCGCTCGCGCTCGGCATCGATGCCGCCGGCATCGATCCCATGAAGGCGCTGTTCTGGTCCGCGGTCATCAACGGAGTGCTCGCGCCGCTCGTGCTCGTATGCATGTACCTGGTGTCCACCGACAGGGACATCATGGCTGGGCAGACGGTTTCCCGTCCGGTCCGTATCGCCGTCGGTGCCACCACGGTGCTGATGGCCGCCGCCGCAATCGGCCTTTGCGTTTTTTAGGGTTTCCCGAGCCCGCAGGGGTGGCGTGATCTTGCCCGCCTTCCAAGAGCCAAGGCACGCTGATGACCGTGAGCCGCGCGTCGCCGAGCTTGATGAGCCGCGCGCGCAAGCGTCGGCCCCGGTGCGCATGCAGAAGCTGCTGGTACCAATGTCGTTTGGCGACCTCGGGGATCAGCACGGCGATGTCGCGGTCGGGGAATTCCGTTTGGATCCTGCGGATCAATTTGAGCATCGGCTCGAGGATCGTGCGGCGCGACGCGGGCAGGAACATGAGCCTCGGCGGCGGCAGCCCGGCGGCGCGTGCGGGTGTCTCGACGTGGCTCGCCCAGCGCTCGCGCAGCCGGCGCTCGTGATCTTGCGAATCGGGGCCGGTGAGATGCGTGAGGTGGATCGCGACCAGATCGTGCGAGAGGCCGAGTCCGAGCCTGATGCCTTTCATGCCGAGCGCATCGAGATAGTCGATGGCGACGACCACGATCGGCGGCCGGAGCTCGCCCGGTTTCAGCGGCTCGAGCGCGCTTGCGCGTTGTGCCAGGCGTCTGTAGTAGGCGCCGATGCGGCGCAGCGCCGCGATCACGATCGGTATGACAAGCAGCGTGATCCACGCACCTTCCGCGAATTTGGCGAGCACGATCACGACGAGCGCGACGCCGGTGGATGCCGCGCCCAGGGCATTGATCGCGAGCGAAGCCCAGGCATGGTGCGGCGCCTCGCCGGCCGCCATCAGACGGTGCCAATGCACGACCATCGAGGCTTGCGATAGCGTAAAACTCAGGAAGGCACCGATCGCGAACAGCGGTATCAGTGCATTCGTGATGCCGTCGAAAGCGACGAGCAGCAGGCCTGCGCAGCAGGCGAGATACAGAATGCCGCTCGTGAACACGAGCCGCCGGCCGGCGATCGCGAACGGTTTCGGCAGGAAGCCGTGCTCGGCGACGATGCGACACAGGCGGGGAAAACCGACGAAGCTCGTGTTCGCCGACAGCGCGAGCACCGCGAGCAGCGATGCGAGCGCGACGTAATAGAAGACGCCGTGTCCGACCACGGCGCCTGCGAGCTGCGCGAGCACGCTCTGGTAGCCGGGTTTCGTCTCGTCCATCGCGCCGATCGTATAGCGTCGTGCGAGCCACGCCACGCCGGCGAGCAGGAAACCGAGCACCGCGACGACGACGCTCAACGTGCGATGAGCGTAGCGGACGCGCGGCTCGCGAAACGCGCCGACGCCGTTGCTGATCGCCTCGACGCCTGTCATGGCAGTGCAGCCGCTCGCGATGGCGCGCAGCAAGAGCCAGGGTCCCATGGCTTCCGTGGCGGCCGCCATCGACGGCGGCGGGACGATCGCCGCGGGATGTCCGCCGGACTGCAGCGTTCGCCAGACGCCGAGCACGACGATGCAGACGAAACATGCGACGAACGTGTACGTGGGCACCGCGAGCACGCGGCCCGATTCCGGCGTGCCGCGCAAATTGATCAGCGTGATCGCAGCGAGGATCGCGAGGCATAGCGCTAGCGTGTGCGTTTGCAGTTCCGGAACCGCCGAGACGAGTGCGCCCACGCCCGCCGAGATGCCGACCGCGACGTTGAGGACGTAATCCGTCATCAGCGCCGCCGCGGCGAGCAGGCTCGCGTTCGTACCGAGGTTCTCGCGTGCGACGAAATACGCGCCGCCGTTGTTCGGATAGGCCCGCGTCGTCTGCCAATACGAGGCGAACAGGATCGCGAGCAACAGCACGATCGGCGCCATCACCCAGCCGAGCCAGGCAAGCCCTGCGGCGCCGAGCGGCAGCATGATGGTGAGCGCCGCTTCCGGTCCGTAAGCGCTCGATCCGAGCGCATCGAGCCCCATCGCGGGGATGCCTTCGAAAGCGCCGATCTTGCGCGTCTCGGCTTCGCGGTTGGCGAGCCTGCGGCCGAGCAGGAATTCGACGATGCTCACGCGCGTCGCCGGCTCGTGCGCCTGCGATTGTGAACGGATACCATCGCGTGCTTCTCGTGCATCGCCGCGCGCGATGCAGCTACCATGCCGCAGTGCGCCGGCGCGCTCGCGCTCGAGGCCGTTCGGAGACGCCGGACGCGATCACGCAGCGGCGCGTTCCGGAACGAGCACGACCTTGCGGCACTCTTCGGTCTTCTCGGCAAAGATTTGGTAGCCGCGGGCCGCGTCGCGCAACGGCAGCCGATGCGTGATGATGATCTCGGGCAGGAGCCTGCCTTCTTCGACGACACGCAGGAGCTCCGGCAGATATTTCTGCACGTGCGTTTGGCCCATGGCGAAGTAGAGGCCCTTGTCGAACGCATCGCCGAGCAGGAAGGCATGGATGAACCCGGCATAGACGCCCGGCAGACTGACGACGCCGCCGCGACGCGTCGCCGCGATGCACCAGCGCACGGCCGTGCCGCTGCTGGTTTCGAGCTTCATCGTCGCGGCGGCGGTTTCGATGCCGCTGCCTTTCGCCTCGAAACCGATCGCGTCGACGGAAGCATCCGCGCCGCGGCCGTTCGTCGCCTCGACGATTTCGCCGGCGGGATCGTCGCAGTCGTCGAAATCGATCGTCTCAACCCCGTACGTGCGCGACGCGAACGCGAGCCGGTAGGAATGATGGTCGACCATAAAGATCCGCTCGACGCCGAGCATGCGCGCGCATGCCGCGGTGAGCAGACCGACAGGCCCCGCGCCGAAGATCGCGAGCGTGGAGCCGGAACCCACTCGTGCATTGAGCACGGCCTGATACGCGGTCGGCAGGATGTCGGAGAGAAACAGCACCCGCTCGTCGGCGAGCGTGCCGGGCACTTTGAGCGGACCGACGTTCGCGTGCGGCACGCGCACGAACTCGGCCTGGCCCCCCGGTACACCGCCATAGAGGTGGCTGTAGCCGAACAACGCTGCGGCGGGGCGCGTCGATTTTTTGTTGAGGATCGCACCGCGGCCGGTATTGCTCGTCTCGCAAGCGGCAAAGAGTTCCTTCTGGCAGAAAAAGCAGCTGCCGCAGGCGATCACGAACGGAACCACGACACGATCGCCGCGCACGACCTTCGTGACCGCGGGGCCGGCCGCTTCGACGATGCCCATGAACTCGTGGCCGAGGATGTCGCCGGTCTCCACGCGCGGAATCTTGCCGCGGTAGATATGCAGATCCGAACCGCAGATCGCGGTTGCGGTGACGCGCAGAATGATGTCGTCGTCGTCGACGAGCGTGGGGTCCGGCACCGTTTCCACGCGGACGTCCTTGCTTCCGTGGTAGGTCAATGCTTGCATGTCCACGTCCTTGTGTCCGAAGCGGCCGTAGCGCCGTGCATCGAGCGCGCCAGCTACGCGGCCGGCGCGAGACCCCGCGGTTCGAGCTCCACCGTGCTGTACTTGAGCATCCAGCCGAGCGCGGGGTCGCGTCCGCGAAAGTGCACGTCGGCATCCGCGGGCGGGGGCACGATCGCGGAATGGATCTCGCGACACCTCGCGCGCACAGAGCCGAGTCCGGCATGCGCTTTGAAGGCCGCGAGCGCGGCGATCTCCGCGGGGCTGGCGCCGCCGATGCGCCAGGATTGCTCGAGCACGCCCGAGAGGAAGCGCCCGCGCGCATCGTGGCCTTGCAGTACGTCGTAGTTGCGCCGCGAGGAGAAGAAACGGGGGAATGCGCGTCCGATTTCGGCGTCGTAGCGGCACGCCTGCTCGACAGCAAGACGAATCGCCGGCGGCAGATCCATGTCGAGCAAATCGAACAAGCCTCCGCGCACGACGTGCAGATCCGAGCCTCCATAAACCGTGTTGCCATGCTTGTCGATGGTCGATTGCTGCACGCCGAAATACGCGATGCGGATGCCGGCGGCCAATGCCTCGCCGATGCTCAGCGTCGAAGCCGCTTCGAGATTGCGCTCGACCACGGCGCCATGCCGCGTGAGTGCCTGCGCGTCGAGCACGGCGATGGCAGGAGCGAGCGCTGCTGTGTCTTCGACCACGCGCTGCCCGGCGCCACCGATCTCATGCGCAGGTTTGAGCCGCACCGGACCGTCGCGCAGGAGGATGCGCGCGGCGCGGTCGGCATCCTCGGCGGCGAACACCGTGTAGCCGGGCAGCACGGCATCCTCGAGGCGCGCGGCGAGCGCATGCGGCCATCCGGCAGGCAGTCGCGTACCGAAAGCGCGATGCGTGATCGCCTTCGTCGCGAGAAAACGCCGCGGCACGGCGCCGCCGTAGAGATCGTTTTCCTCGCGCACGCCGAGGCGTCGCGCGCGGGCGCAGAGCAGCGTTTCCTGGGGAACGAAATAGACATGCGACCCGTAGTCGCGATGCGGATCGTATTCGCCGGCGAACGCGTAACCGAGCAAGTCCGCAAGACGCTGCGCGAGCGCCGCGCGCGAGATCGCTTCATGACCGCCGCGGTCGGCCGACACGGTTTTGGCGAGCGTCACAACGCAAGGTTCGGGGCGCATCGGGAGGCCGCGGCAGTTGATCGGCGACACGACGCAATTCGGGTGCCACGATGCGACCGCGACGCCGGCATGCTCGCGCCCGGTGTGCGCGGAAAACCTTACGGCTGGACGTAAAACTTCTTCGCGCGAAACCCGAAACCGACGACTGCCGTCCGTGGGATTGCATGGCATGTTTGATGCGTTTGGCGAACCCCCGCCTGCCCATATTGCGGAGACTCACGACATGAATGCAGTGAACAGAACCATGGAAACCGTCCTCCTCACGGGAGCCTCGAGCGGCATCGGCCTGCACCTCGCGCACGAGTTCGCCCGTCGCGGGCATCCGCTCGTGCTCATCGCGCCGAGCGAAGCGGAATTGCACCGCGTCGCCGTCGACCTGCAAAGCGAGCACAAGGCGCCCGTGCGGATCCTTGCCTGCGATCTCGAACAATCGAACGCGGCGGCGCGGGTGTTCGACCAGCTCATGCAGGACGAAGTGCGCATCGATATTCTCGTCAACAATGCGGGACACGGTCAGAAAGGCCGCTTCTGGGAAATCCCGATCGACAGAACGCTTTCGATCCTGCGTCTCAATGTCGAAGCCGTGCTGCGCTTGACGGCGTTGTTCCTGCCGCCGATGCTCGAACGCGGTCACGGACGCATACTCAACACGGCCTCAGTGGCTGGCTTCGAGCCCGGGCCGATGCTCGCCGTCTACCACGCCAGCAAGGCGTTCGTGCTTTCGTGGAGCGAGGCGCTGGCCACCGAACTCGAAAACACGCCTGTCACATCGACGGCGCTCTGTCCGGGGCCGACCGACACCGATTTCTTCCCGAAAGCGAATATGCTCGAAACGCGCGGCTTCCAGCAGGCCAACCTCATGGCACCGCAGGACGTCGCCGCCGCGGGTTACGAAGGGTTGATGCGCGGCGAGCGCATCGTCGTGCCCGGCGCGGCGAACAAGGCCATGGTCTTTTCGCGCCGCTTCATGTCCGAGCACATGCAATCCAAACTCAACGAGAAGCTTTACGAGGACGTTCCGCCGGAGAAGCACAAGCGCGAGCGTGGCGATATGGAGCGGCGCGCCCACAAATGAATCGCCTTGCCAGGCGGGATGAGTTCGCACTCTCTCGTTTCGATCACAGCAAGCCGTCGATCGGCAACAAGCGCAGGAAATCCGCTTCCACCCGTCGCTTCAAGCTCACTTGAGGTTCGTGCCGATAGACGATGCGCTCGCCTTTCTTGTCTTCGGACGTCCAGGTCAGGCGACCGCGATCGTCGAGCTCGACGTGGAACGCATTGCGTGGCAGGCTGGCGCGATCGAAATAATCGGCGATCGCTGCCGCGAGCTCGGGGCTGTCGGCGAGCACGCCCATCTCGGTATTGAGCAGACGCGAGCGCAGATCGAGATTCATCGACCCCACGAATACGCGTTGACGGTCGACGACGATCGCCTTCGCGTGCAGGCTGACTCCCGAGGACGTGCCGTGCGCCGACGGCTGGTCGGGCAGCATGGGACGCAGTTCGTAAATCTGCACGCCGGCCTCGAGCAGTTGGCGGCGATAGCGCGAATAACCGGCATGCACCATCGGCTCGTCGGTGGCGGCGAGCGAATTCGTGAGCAGCTTCACGGCGACGCCGCGTTTGGCGAGCGAAGCGAAATAGCGCGTGTTTTCGTCGCCGGGAACGAAATACGCCGAAACGAGCAGCAGCTCGTGCTGGGCCGAACCGATCATCGCGTCCAGCGTCGGCGCGATCGTCGCGGCATTGCTGTCGTCGCCGTCGTCGACCTTCTGCGGTTTGTCCGCGACGAGAGCGGCGTTTCCCCAAAGCCACTGTCCGGGTCGGTCGACGTTCGCGCCACCGGGGAGCGCGTCGATCAAGCTCGCGGCATAGTCCGACGACGTGAGCACCCGGGCGCGTTCGGTCAAGGATCGTCGCACGCGCTCGAGAGCGCCGTCTCCGCGCTTGACCGAACCGAACGCGGCGATCGGGTAAGCCGCCTTGTCGTTCCAGTAGGTGTCGAACGCGCGCGAGCTCTGCTGCACGACGGGGCCGATAGCAATGACGTCGAGATCGCGGAAATGTTGCGTCTGGCCGTCTTCGAAATAGGCATCGCCGATATTGCGCCCGCCGACGATCGCGACGAGATTGTCGACGATGAACGATTTGTTGTGCATGCGCCTGTTGAGGCGCGGCCCGTCGATGACGAATTGCCCGATCTTGGATATGAACGACGGCGCGCGCGTGCGGAACGGATTGAACAGGCGCACTTCGACGTTCGGATGCGCATCGAGCCCCTCGAGCATCGACTCGGCCTTGCCGACGCCGAGATCATCGACGAGCAACCTCACGCGCACGCCGCGGTCCGCCGCGGCGAGCAGCCGCTGCGCGACGAGCCGCCCCGTCGCGTCGTCGTCGAAGATGTAATACTGCAGATCGATCGAATGCGTGGCGCGATCCGCAAGCACGACGCGGCTCATGAGGGCGTCGTTGTTGTTGACGAGCAAGCGGAATCCCGATTGGCCGGCGTGTCCGTGGACTTTCGGCTCGACGAGACGCGCCGTGGGCGATGCGTGTGCAGGCGCAAACGCGGCGGAGTAGGGTTTGACGTAGCTCGTGCGCAGCGAAGAGCATGCGCTCGCGAGAGCCACCAGGATCAACAGCGCATACCAACGTCGCCAGGCTTGCGAATGCGGTTCCGTTTGCATCGGTCTTCCTTCCATGCGTACGAGCGAACTCTGCAAGGCGCATGCCTCGCGCTCGCCACCGAGCCGTCGCGATCAATCTGGCTGGACCGCCGTATAGGAGCGGTTCACGATGCAGCTTCATCCCGATGCGCCTCGGTGCGATGCAGGGCGATATCCGCGACGAGCGGTAGGTGATCCGACGCGACGCGCGCCCGACGGCTGCGGTGCGCGTGCACGTTGCGCAATGCCGACGCGGGACGCATCCATAGACGATCGAGCGCAAACACGGGCAGAGGCGAAGGAAATGTCGCACGCGCCGGCGATTCACCGAGGTAGTCGTGCAACGCGCCCAGCGTGCGGCGGCTCAGGAACCATTCGTTGAGGTCGCCGAGCAGCACCGTCGGCAGATCGGGCTCGGCGCGCGCGCGCGTCAATAGCCGCGCGATTTGGTCGCTGCGTTCGCGGCGATTCAAGCCGAGGTGCGTCGCGATCACGCGCAGCGTCGTCCCGCTGCAGTCGAGCCGCGCGTCGATGGCGCCGCGCGGCTCGCGTCCGGCGACGTTCAGATCGACGGAAGCGGAAGCGAGCACCGGGAACCGCGTCAAGAGCCCGTTGCCGAAATCGCCGCGCGCGTGCACGAGCGTCGGTCCGGCGATCGCGTGGAAGCCCGTTTCGTTGCGCAGGTACTCGAGCATATCGAACCCCGTCGCGCTCGATTCGAGTTCCTGCAAGGCCACGACATCCGCGCCGATCTCGCCGAGCACGCGAGCGATGCGGCGCGGTACGAAACGGCGGTCGATACCTACGCCGCCGTGGGTGTTGTAGGAGGCGATGCGGATCTCGACCACGATTCACTCCGTTGCGGCGGAGCCGAGCCGGCGGCGGATCGCGACCGCGAGTGCGGCGACGAGGACCGCGACGGCGGCGAGAAGGGCGTAGCTCGACGGATCGGGCTTTTCCATCACCGCCAATATGCGATCGATGAACACGGCGTTCAGGACGATGCCGGGCAGCATGCCGAGGGCGGTGCCGACGAGGTATTGACCGCGACCGACGTGCGCAGCGCCGGCCACGAGGTTCACGACGGAATAGGGCGCCACCGGCACGATGCGCACGAGCGTCACCGCGAGTACGCCATGCCGTGCGAGCCGAGTGCGCAAGCGCTGCATCGAATCGCCGAGCCAGTGTCGCAATGTCGTTCGCGAGGCGTGCCGGCCGATTTCGTAGAGCGCGGCTGCACTCGCGAGAGAGCCGACGAGCGCATAGACGGCGCCGAGCAGCGGGCCGAAAACGATGACGGTCACGGCGATCAGTACATTCACAGGAACCACGATCATTCCGCCGATCACGTAGATCGCCACCGCGGCGAACGGCGCCCAGGAAGCCTCGCCGAAGCGACCGACGAGACCCACGAGTTTCGCCGCGTCGAGCCATTCGCGGATGGGCGTGCCGAGCCAAACGGCGGCCAGCGCGCCGACCACGACGGCGACGGCGGCGGTCATCGCGAATCGCCGGCGCAAGCGGCGGCGCCGGTCTGCCGCGATTTCGGCAATGAGCCGTGCGGGATCGATCGGCCGTTCCGGATCGACGACCGCGGGCGGCGGCACCGGCAAGGATTCTTCGGCCGTCGAGAAACGGATTTCGCGCAGCGAGCGGCCGTCGTCGCGGCGCAGAGCGTCGATCGCTCCGATCAGGCTCTTGTGCGCGGTGTGCGCGGCGGCGACTTCGGCCGGATCGCAACCGAGGTGCTCGCCGAGCAGACGGTTGCGCAGTCGCGCGATGGCTTCCGCACAGCGCGGGTCGTCGCCGGCCTCGAGCGCGATCGAAAGCTCCGTGTCGAGCCCCATCGAGCGATTGTTGAGATTGGCCGATCCGAGCACGAGCAAGCGGTCGTCGAAGATCACGAGCTTGCTGTGCACGTTGAGGCAACCCGCAAGCTCCGGCACGTGCGGATAGTACGCACGGTAGCGATCGTAGCGGTCGGCGGCACGCAGCGTGGCATCGAGGTTGGCGCGCAGGACACCCATCGTATGCTGCTGGAGCCAGCCCGACTGTTCCGGCGAGCCGACCAGGACGAACTCTGGCCCTCGCTCCTCGCGCAACCGATCGCATAGAGCTTCGCCGACTGCGTCGGCCGTGAAATATTGCGCTTCGGCGTAGATGTCTCGCGCCGCCGCAGCGACGCCGTCGAGCAGCAACTGGCGTATCTCCGAGACTGCTGGGCGGGCGCCGAAGGCCGGCGCGGTGCGCGCGATGCCTACGCGCCTATCGACGAGATCGACACGCACGTGCTCGGGCCATGCCGATCCCTCGCGCTCCGGCGGAGCGCGCACGTTTTCACCCGTCGCTTCGCGCCAGCGCCGCCGTGCGAGTTCGCCGAGCGCGCGCGCGGCGGGGCCTTCGAGCACCATGTGCACGTCGTGGAACGGACGATACGGATGTCCCTGCGCATCGCGCCGCAGAGGCTCGTCGGCGCGGTGCTCGGACGTATCCCAACGGGCCGAAGTCGGATCGAGGCCGCCGACGAAGGCGATCGCGTCGTCGATCACGACGAGTTTCTGATGATGCGAGGCGCCGAACGGATGATGGCCGTCGAGCGCGAACGCGACATGCGGGTGCGTGCGTCTTCCGAGCTTCAGCGTCGGCAGCCATTCGCGTTCGAGGGCGTAGAGCATGGCGTAGTCCCAGCAGAGAAGTCGCACGCGCAAGCCGCGTCGACGTCGCGTGAGCGCATCGAAGAACGGGCCCAATTCGTCGGGCAAGCCGTCGTTCGCGCCTTGCGGCACGAGACGCATGCGGCTGTCGATGTCCCAAGCCAGAAGCTCGATCGAGTGCTGCGCGGCGGCGAATGCCTTGCGCATCGCGCCGAAACACGCGGCGCCGTCGACCAAGAAGGCGAGGCGATGGGCCGCTTCAATGCGCCAGCAGTTGCGCCCGGGCTCGAGAATCGGCATGGCTTCGCCTCCCGCCACGAAAACATTTCGACAGCGAAGTAATTGTTCTCGCCGGCGCGTGCGGGTTCCGCGACCGGTCGCGGCGCATCGGCATCATCCCGGATGCGGCGAGCTCCCGGGAGGTTGCCGCGCTTCCACGCGCAGGTGATTCACGATGTCTTTCACGCCCGTGCAAGCCTCGGCCATGTCCTCGACGCGATGCTTGACCCAGCGCTCGTCGACCGAGCCTTCCAGCGTGACCACGCCTTCCTGCACCGCGATGGCGATGTCGCTCGCATCGATCGCGTCGTCCTCCATGAGACGCTCGCAGAGATCCTCGCGGATGCGCTCGTCCGAGCGCGCGTAGCCGCGCGGACCGCGTCCGCGAAAACCGCCGCGCAGCGGGTGTCCGCTTCCGTATTGCGACATGCGAGTGTCTCCGGGCGCGGCATTCTCCGCATAACCGCTGCGTTCGCCGTAGCCCGTGCGCAGACGATGGCGGCTGTCGCGCGACCGGCCGGTCCAATAGGCGGGGCGGCCGCGATCGCCGCGCTCGTCTTCGTGGTAACGCTCGAACGTGTCGGCATTGCGGCCTTCTCCGTAGCCGCGCAGGTAATTGCCACCGACGACATCGTCTGCGTAGATGCCGGCACCGCTGCGTTCGTATTCGTACTCGATGTCGGGCCAGCCCTCGCGATGTTCGGGCGCGTCGCGCAGGTACTCGCCGCCCGAGCTGTACGAACGGGCAGCCACGCGTGCGGCGGAATCCGCATCGAGGTTGCGGTACGGATCGTTCGCAAGCGGACGGTGACGTGCGTAATCGCGCTCGTCCGGATGCGGTTGTGCTCGTCGGCTCATGGTGTTCTCCTCACGCTGTGGCGCTCCTGTTCGGCACGGAGCAAGCGCTGTGCCACGCCGCGCGCGTCAGTTCGGCTCGTTCGAGCGCGATTGAGAATCCTGAATCGTTTCTGCACACGCGCCCGGCGTGTCGCGACAAAAGGCCGCGAACACGCGTACGCACTCGGCGCCGAACAAGAAGATCGACGCCGAGTAGTACACCCATACGAGGATCACGGCGAGCGATCCCGCCGGTCCATACGATCCGGCGATGCCGCTGTGGGCGAGGTATTCCTCGATCGCGAATTTGCCGGCGGCGAACAGCACGGCAGTGACGATCGCGCCCGCCGTCGCATCCCGCCAGCCCACGCGTTTGTCCGGCAGGAGTTGAAAAAGCCCGGCGAACAGCAGTGCGAAAACGACGAGCGAGACGATCTGGTTGACGATGTCCAAGATCGGCCCGTGCCAGGGCAGCAGCACGGCGAGCATGGCGCTCACGACGAGCGAGACGATGAGCAGGAACGCGAACGCGGCAAGAATGCCCATCGCAAGCAGCCGCCGGCGCAACCACAGCAGGAAGGCATTGCTGCGGCGTTCGCAGTCGTCCCGGTCGGCCCAGATGAGGTTCAGCGCAGTCTGCAATTGGACGAAGACCGCGCTCGCAGCGACGACGAGGATGGCGACGCCGAACACGCCGGCGACGCTGCCGAGCGACGGCCGGCGCGAGGCAGCGGTGACGATCGCGTTCACGGCTTCCCCCGCGTCGGGTCCTGCGACGAGGGCGACCTGATGCACGAGTTCGATCTTTGCGCCGGGCGAGATCGATGCGGCGATCCACAACACGAGGACGAGCAGCGGCGCGAGCGACAGCGCCGTGTAGTACGAGATGCTCGCGGCGAGCGTCAAATCGTCGTGCTCGGCGAAGCCGCGCACCGCGTCCTTGAAAAGGCGCGTGGGTTTGATCGACAGCGGTCCGCGCATATTCAGCCGCCCGACAGGGGGACATGGCCGCACTGCGTGCCAGTCGCGCCGGTGCAGCCGGCGAGTTGGGCGTAGCGCGCCAGATACGCGGCGACCATGCGTTCCTGCGGAAAGCGCTCGCGCGCCGCACGTCGGCACGCCTGCGGGTCGATGGTTGCAACGCGCCCGATCGCCGCCGCCATTTGCGCCGCATTGTCGACGACGAAACCGGTACGCCCGTGTTCGACGATGTCGGGCAGCGCGCCGCTGCGAAACGCGATGACGGGCGTACCTGCGGCGAGCGCTTCCATCGCGACGAGCGAAGACGTCTCCTGTGCGCGGCTCGGCACGAGCAGACAACGCGCTGCGGCAAGAAGGCGGCGCTTGCGACGGCCGCCCACCGGGCCGATGAAGCGCCGCTCGCGATCGAGCCGCGGCAGCACCTCGCCTTCGAAATAGCGCCGATGTTCGGGCCAGCCGAACACCTGCCCCGCGGCGAGCAGCGCGACGCCGGCGCGTTTGCACGCCTCGATCGCGTCGTGGAAACCTTTTTCGGCGCACACGCGGCCGAGCACGATCGCGTAGCGTCGTTTGCGCAACCGCGGAAACGCCGCGACGTCGACGCCGTTCTCGATCGGCGGCAGGAAACCCAGATCGCGTTCGGCGCGGCTCGCCTGGCTCGCGGACACAGGTTGGAGCCATACGAGCGGACGACGCGGCTGCAACGCGTGCGCGGGATACCAGTCGAGCGGCAAATGCAGGCTCACGAGCGCCGCAGGTCCGTGCGGGGGCAGGTAGTCGATGAAGTCGGTGCCGTGGAAATGCATGAGATCGATGCGGCGGCGCGTGAGCACTTCGTCGATGGCGGCGCGCACGGCGCGATGCGTTTCGGCGCGCGCGTGCGTGTCGCTGCGGAAGCTCACGAGTTCGCCGCAAGTGCGTGAACCGGCCGCGGCGATCACGATCGAACGGTGACCCTGAGCGACGAGCGCGCGGTCGAGGGCTGCCAGCACCTGCTCCGCGCCGCCGACGGGATCCTCGTCCACTGGCGCGAAAGGAAACGCGACGTTGAGCACCGTGAGCGGCATGTCACGCGCAGGCGCGTTGCGTCCGCTGCGCGCTGGCGTGCGCGAGCGCAGTGCGCACGCGCTCGATCACGCTGCGCCAGTCGCCGCGCCGCGGTTGGCGGAAAATGCGCATCGTCGGATACCACTGCGAATCGTCGCGACCGCACATCCAACGCCAGTCGCAGGGCGAGGGCAGCAGCAGCCACACGGGCAGGCCGAGCGCACCGGCGAGGTGTGCGACCATGGTGTCGACCGAGATCACGAGATCGAGGCCGCACATGCGTCGCGCCTGTTCGACGAGATCGCGGCAAGCGAGCTGCGACATGGCGAACGGCGCACGAACCGGCGGGAACTGCAGCGAACACCAGCGCACGTGCGACGCGTCGGCGAGCGCAGCGAGGTCCGTCGCCGGGATCGAGCGTGCCGGGTCCCACTCGCCGGCTTGCCAGGCGATGCCGATGCGGCGCACGCGCGAGCGCCGCGGCCGTGCGCGAACGCCGAGGCGCAGATACGGCACGCGCGCCGGAACGTGGGCTGCGTCGAGTCTCAGGATATGCGCGAGCTCCATGAGCTCGACGTCAGCATCGCGCTCGATCGCCGGTTCGCCGTCGTGCAGCGCTTCGAGCCGGTCGCAGCCGTCGACCTCGTGCAGCAGGCCGATGAGGGCTGGCTGCACCCACAGCGTCACGTGTGCCGCACGCTCGCGCAGCAAGGGCAGCAAACGCACGAACTGCAAGGTGTCGCCGAGACCGTGGTAGCAATGCACGAGCACGCGCCGGCCCCCGAGCGGTTGTCCATTCCAGACCTGTTGCAAGTGCCGCGGCGGTGCGTGCTCGACGACGCCGAGGCGTTGCCGTTCCGCGAGCACGCGATCGCTGATGCGCCAGGCAGTGGCGAAATCCCCGCGTTGCATTGCACTCATCCAGGCGTCCATGCGTTCCGGCCGCACGCCTTGCCGTTCACGTCACGGCGAAAGCCCGTCCGGCGCCGGCGCGTGCGAGGCCGAGATGCCGGGCGACGGCCGCGCCGATGTCGGCGAACGTATCGCGGCGGCCGAGCGGCGCCGTGTCGATGCCGGGACCGAATGCGAGCAGCGGGATGCACTCGCGCGTGTGATCGCTGCCGGGCCACGTCGGATCGCAGCCATGGTCGCCGGTCACGATGGCGAGATCGCCGGCGCGCAGAAGTCCGACGAATTCCGCGAGCCGCGCATCGAAGGCTTCGAGCGCCGCAGCGTAGCCGATCGCATCGCGACGATGGCCGAACTGCGTATCGAAATCGACGAAGTTTGCGAACATGAGGCCGCCGTCGCCGAGACGCGGCGTCGCGTCGATCACGTCGTCGAAGACGCGTGCGTTGTCGCCGGCCTTGAGTTCGCGTCCGGTCGCGGCATGACAGAACAAATCGCCGATCTTGCCGACGGAGACCACGTCGCGGCCGGCGCCGATCGCCCGCTGCAGCACGGTATCGGCAGGCGGGGCCACGCCGTAGTCGCGCCGATGCGTCGTGCGCGTGAAGCCGCTCGCCGCCGTGCCGACGAAGGGCCGCGCGATGACGCGGCCGATGCGCAGCGGATCGACGAGCTCGCGTGCAAGCTCGCAAAGGCGATAGAGACGCTCCAGTCCGAAGTGCTCCTCGTGAGCGGCGATCTGGAACACGCTGTCGGCCGATGTGTAGCAAATCGGACGGCCCGTCGCGATGTGCTCGGCGCCGAGTTCGGCGATGATCTCGGTGCCCGAGGCATGGCGTGCGCCGAGAATGCCGTCGATACCCCCGCACAGGCACAGCGCCTCGATGAGCGGCGCCGGAAAACACGGAACGGTGCGCGGAAAATAGCCCCATTCGATTTCGACCGGCGTGCCGGCGATCTCCCAATGGCCGGTCTGCGAATCCTTGCCCTTCGAGAGTTCCGCTGCGCAACCGGCGCGCCCTTGCTGCCACAGGCTCGCGCGGAACCCCGCAGGCAGCGTGCCCGTCGCTGCACGGCAGGCTTCGCCGAGCCCGAGCGCCGCGAGCATCGGCATCCTCAGCGGACCTCCGCGTAGACCGCAGCGATCCGCATCGCCTTCGGCGCAGCGCTGCGCGATGTGCCCCAGCGTATCCGCACCCGCATCGCCGTATTCGTCGGCGTCGGGCGCACCGCCGACACCGAGCGAATCGAGCACGAGGATGAAGGCGCGCGTCATAGGGCGAGCCGCGAATCCGGAATCGGGAGTCGCGAATCGGCGGAACTGGGTGCGATCTGCGATTCCCAGCGGCCCATTCCCGGCTTGTCCGCGTACCTCGCCACCATCTCCGCGCAGAACTCGGCGTAGCGCTCGGGCTCGCGCGGCGCGCTCGTGTGATGGGGCATGATGCCGAGATGTTCGGGCGTGAAGCAGAACGTCACCGTGACGTCGAAATCCTGCAGCGCGGCCATCTGGCGATCGAACCAGGCGAGTGCGCGCGGGCGGAAGCGATCGGCCCACGAGAGGCCGGTGCGCAAGTGACGCACGCCGAGGCGCTTGAGCCAGGCGACGGCGTCGGCAAGTCGATGGTCTTCGAAATGGAACCATTGGCAGATGCCGAGCTCCGGCGCGTACTTGGCGAAGCGTGCGAGCGCAGGTTTCGGAGTGCCGTCTTCGCGCAGCAGGCCCATGTGGAAATGCCGGTAGTACGACGAGCCTTCGGCTTCTTTGTGGCGCGTGGTCGCTTCCCAGGTGCGCGGCAGGTCGTACAGACTGTACCAATGTATACGCGGCGCCTGCCCGATCAGGAGTTCGGCCGTGCGGTCCACGCCCCAAGCCTGCACGTCGTCGGCGCCGAAGCTCGACACACCGACCTCGCTGACCCACACGGGCAGCTGGCTCAGCGCGCGTATCTCGGCGAGCTTCTGCGGCCACTCGTCGATCTGCCAGAGATTCCAGTCGAGCGGAAAACCGTGCACGGCGAGCACGTCCACGTGGTCGAGCACTCCATAACCGATCATGCGTCGGATGAACGCGGGATCGATCGGCGAGATGCCGCCGAGCACGCGGGGCAGATGCGGGTGCTCGGCGCGGATCGCCTGCGCGGCGAGCCGGACCATGGTCGCGTAGCGCGACCAATCGGGATCGACGTCGGGATCCCAATGCGACTTGTTGTTCGGCTCGTTCCAGAGCATGGCGGCTTCGATCATCGCGGCGACTCGCTGGGGTACGGGAGGGAAGTGTGTGGGACCGCGGCATGAGCATGGGTGTCGAGCGCCATGGCGTCGTCGCGCGCCGCGAGCATCTGCATGGCCGCGCGATAACCCTCGAGCGTGCCGACGTCCACGTAGGCTTCGCCGGCCTTGACGCCGACGGCGCTGCCTCCCGCCGCGATCCACGCGTTGACGAGCGTGCCGATGTACTCGTCGCGCGGTTCGCGCTCGAGCCACAGCGCGTGGAGCTCGTGAAACACCCGGGCCGGCATCTTGAAGGCGCCCCAGATCCATGGCGTGCCTGCGTCGCGTTGCTTGACGCGGATCTCGCGCACGCGATCGTCTCCGTCGAGCACGACCGCGTCGAAGAGCTCGGGGCGTTCCACCGGAAACAGCAGGAACGAGAGCGCGTCGTCAGGCAGCGCCGCCAGGCCGTCGTCGGGAAACCACACCGTATCCGGAAGCCCGATAGCGACCGTCTCGCCTGGCGCGATGAGCGGGCGCGCGCGGAAGATCGCGTCGCACAGCCCTGCCGGCTGTGCTTGCACGACGTAGGCGAGATCGGCGGAGCCGAACCGGCCGCCGAAATATTCGAGGATGTCCGACTTGCCCGAGCCGATCACGAAGCAGATCTTGTCGGCGCCGCCGCGGATCATGCGCTCGATCAAATACTCGCCGACCGCGCACGGACGCTGCACGTCGTCGAGCACGCGGCTGCCGACCGGCAGGAGCTCCTTCGAGAACGCGAGCGGCTGGATGCGGCTGCCGCGGCCTGCTGCCGGGATCACGCCCCACATGAGCCGTATCCGTGCGAGGCGCGCGCGCGTGCGTCGAGAGGAAGACGGCTGACGAGCGCCGACGCGTAGGCGTCTTCGAGCAGGCCGACGAGGCGCCGCGCCCGATGCGTCGAGGTGTGTTCCTCGAGCGTGCGTTCGCGGGCGAGCCGGCCGATGCGCCGCAGCGTCGCATCGTCGAGATCGAGCGCGGCGAGCGTGTCCTCGGCCGTGTGGGCGAGGAGGATTTCGGAATCGGGCCGATAGAACTCGCCGAGCCCAGGCCACTCGTCGCTCAGGATCGCCGCACCGCAAGCGGCCGCCTCGAACAACCGGCCCGAGGGACACCAGCCGAGCGCCGCCATCTGCGCCCGCGTCACGTTGAGCGTCAGGCGCGACGAGCTCATGAAAGCCGCGTGCTCGTGCGGCGGCAGATGGCGCACGAAGTAAACGTTCGGGCTCCACGGAAAATCGGCGGGATATTGCGCGCCGGCAATCAGGAATTTCTGCTGCGGTCGGCGCAATGCCGGACGCATGAAGAGCTCTTCGAGCATCGCCTGGCGATCGGCGGCGTAAGTGCCGAGCCACGACAGATGCGCCACGTAGCGCGGATCGGGCGCGGTCGGCCGATGCACGTCGGGGTCGACGTGCCCGTAAAGCGCATGCACGCGTCGAGCGCCGAGCAGATCGTGCAACTCGTCGAGTGCGGCGCCGCCCGTGTAGCTCAGCACGAGGTCGTAGGCGCGCAGCCCGTCTTCGTCGATGTACGGCACCGGCTCGCCGTGTTTGATGAGCGCGAGCGTGACGGGCGTGTCGAGATCGTAGAACACCGCGAGTGGCCGTTCCGCCTCGAGCATCGCCGCGCGCACGGCGAGCGCGTCGGGGCAGTACGAGGTGACGATCGCCGCGTCCGCATCGGCGAGCTCGCGCGCGGCGCGCACGCGCACGTCGTCCCAATCGCGATAGAGCACGAGCTCGCCGCCGGGCAGCGTATGCCAGTCGCGCGTCTCGGCGTAGTAAGGCACGTCGCGTTCGAAGAAGACGACAGTGTGCCCGGCGCGGATCAATGCGGTGCAGAGCCCGCGCCAGAGCGTCGCATGGCCGTTGCCCCACGAGGAACTGATGCTGAGGCCGAAGATGACGAGTTTCATGCGGCGAGGTGCTCCTCGCACGTGCAGCGCAGACCGACGGACTCGACCTCGACGCCCGCGCGCGTGACACAAAGCGCCGTCAGGGAGGCAGGCGCGATCTCGATCGTCTGCCAGTCGTCGATCTCCACGTCGAGATAAGCGAGCAGCGCCGAGCGGATGATTTCGGCATGCGTCACGAGCGCGAGCGTACAACCGGTGAACGCCGCGGCGAGCTCGTCGAGATAGCGGGTGATGCGCCTCTGCACGGCGACGATGCCGTCTCCGGCCGGCGTGAGGCTCGACGCTCGTGCGGCGTTCCAACGCTGCCAACGCGTATCGTGCGCGAGCTCGCTGAAGCGCCGCCCGGACCACTCGCCGAAATCCATTTCGTCGAGCTCGGCGACGGCGCGGACCGGGCATCCGGCATAGTCGGCGATCGCCGCGGCGGTCTGGCGCGCTCGCAGCCGCGGACTCGTCAGCACGAGTACCGGATGTTCCTGCTCGAGCCTCGCGGCGAGCGACAGCGCTTCGCGTTCGCCGCGCGCATCGAGCGGCGCATCGACGAGCCGGCCGACCAGTACGTTCTCAGTCTGTGCGCACGAGCCGTGGCGCGCGAGCATGAATCGCGTAGTCATGATCCTTGTGCTTCCGTTCCGTGGGGCGAGGCCGGGCCGCCTGTGCCGAAGCCGCCGCCGGTCCGCGAATGAATTCGAGCGTGAGCTCGCGGGCGACGTGATCGGGAAATTGCTGCGGCGGCGACTTCATGAAATAACTCGCGGGACCGACGAGCGCGCCGCCGATGCGGCGGTCGAGCGCCAGCTTGGCGCAACGCACCGCGTCGATGACGATGCCGGCCGAATTCGGCGAATCCCACACTTCGAGCTTGAGCTCGATATTGAGCGGAGTGCCGCCGAACGCGGTTCCTTCGAGGCGGATATAGGCGAGCTTGCGATCGGTGAGCCACTCGACGTGGTCGCTCGGCCCGACGTGGATGTTCTCGGGGGCGACTTCGACCTGGCTCGTCACCGAGCGCGTCTTCGACAGCTTTTTCGAGGCGAGGCGCTCGCGCTCGAGCATGTTCTTGAAATCGGTATTGCCGCCGAAATTGAGCTGGTAGGTGCGGTCCAGGCGCACGCCGCGTTCGCGCATGAGGCTCGCGAGTACGCGATGGACGATGGTCGCGCCGACCTGGCTCTTGATGTCGTCGCCGAGCAGCGGCAGGCCGGCGTGCTCGAAGCGCCGGCGCCAGTCGGCGTCGGATGCGATGAACACCGGAATGCAGTTGACGAAGGCGCAGCCGGCTTCGAGCGCGCGCAACGCGTACCATTCGGTCGCGCGCTGCGATCCTACCGGCAGATACGAAACGAGCACCTCGGTGCCCGTGCGGCGCAGCACTTCGGCGACGTCGGCGGCCGGCCGCTCGGATTCGACGATATCCTCGCGCAGATACGCGCCTATGCCGTCGAGCGTCGGTCCGCGCTCGACCGTGACACCCGTCGGCGGCACCTCGGCGAACACGCGCGTGTTGTTCGGCGGCGCGGCCAACGCTTCGGCGAGATCGCGACCGACCTTGCCCGCGTGCACGTCGAAAGCCGAAGCGATCTCGATGTGGCGCACGCCGTAGCGGCCGACCATGGCGTGCATGAGGCCAGGCACTGCATCGTCGTCGCGCGCGTCGCGGTAGTACGTCAGTCCCTGGACGAAAGAGGAAGCGCAGTTTCCGGCGCCCACGATGCCGACGCGAACGGTGCTCGAGTTCAAGTCGCTCTCCTTGGCTAGCAACAATCCTTTGGTCGCGCATATGCATCATTCGTGCAAAAGCCGCTTCGCGCTTCGGCTCAGGCTGGCTGCGGCCGAGCGCGGCCGGCGGCGCGAAGCGGCGTGTAACGAAGGGGTGGCGGGCAAATTTTTTCGCACGGGATCACGTCGGCGGATGCGCGGGTGGGGTCCACTGGTACAGCCAGGTTTCGGTCAGCGGCTTGCCCGCGCGGCGCAAATAGAGGCGCAGGTTTATCTGCCCGGTCGCGGTGCCTGGTTTGACGTCGAACATGGCCCGACAGCCGTGGATCGACGCGAGCGGTCGTGCCGAGACGAGCTCCACCTGGCCCTCACTTGCATCGACGACGGCGTCGACCTCGGCGTCGCGCAGCGACGCGAGATCGCCGCCTTGGAAATCGACGACGAAGCGCCACGAGAAATAGCGGCGCGGTTGCCCGACGACGCCGCCGATACCGCTCCAAGTCATTGCGGTTCGCGCGAGCGGCGGCTCCGCGGGTGCCCGGCTGCCCCAGTACAATCGATATGCGTACAACAGTTCTCGACCGGGCTCGGGAATCTCGGCGGGCGTCCAGAACGCGACGATATTGTCGGCGGTCTCGTCGCCCGCTGGGATTTCGAGCAGATCGACCGCGCCACGTGCGAATCCGGACAAGGGTTCGACCCACACGCCCGGACGCCGGTCGTAGAACACGCCGTCGTCTTGGTAGTGATCGAAATTCCGGTCCCGTTGCAGCAGGCCGAAGCCACGCGGCTGCGCGTCCTGAAATGCATTGAAGCGCACGTTCGCGGGATTCGTGAGAGGGCGCCAGATCCACTCGCCGGCACCGGTCCACATGGCGAGGCCGTCGGAATCGTGGATGGCGGGGCGCCAATCGGTGTCCACGCGACGATCGTATTCCGCGCAAAGGAACATGCTCGTGAGCGGCGCGATGCCGAGACGATCGATCTTCTTGCGCGGGTACAATGCGGCGTCCACGCGCATGACTTGCACGTCGCCTGGCGTGATGTCGAAGCGGTACGCGCCGGCGACGCTCGGCGAATCGAGCAGGGCGTACACGGTCAAGGTGTCCGCGTCCGGCGCAGGGCGGACGATCCAGAACGCCGTGAAGTCCGGGAATTCCTCGGGCCGGGTCATGCCGCAGTCGACCGCGAGTCCGCGTGCCGACATGCCGTATTGGCCCGATGCCCCGACCGCGCGGAAATAGCTCGCGCCGAGGAATACGGTGACGTCGTGCGCGAAATCTTTGTGGAAATGTATACGGAAACCGGCGAAGCCGAGATCGCGCGGCAGCGTATCGGCGTCGAGTCCGCTGCCGCGGAAATCGAACATCGCTGGGTCGTAGGGGACGTCGCGCGCGCGCCCTTCCTCGACGACGTGGATGCGCACGGGTCGCCGGTATTGCAGGCCGAGATGGAAGAATTGCAACCGGAACTTCGTCGGTGCATCGGCCCATATGGCGCGTTCCGGCCGGAACCGGATGCGTTGGTACTGATCCCAATCGAGCCGCGCGAGCGCGAGCGGGAACGTTTCCGCGCGCGGCGAGTAGGCCTGCGAAGCCAGGCGACGCGCCTCGCCCTTGAGCCAGGCGTAGTCGAACGGCGTGTCGTTTTCCTTGGTATGCGCGATGAACGGCGCAGCTGCGAGCGCAAGGATCGAGCCCTGCATCAGATCGCGGCGCTTCATGGCGACGCGCCCCGCGGGTCGAAACCGCCGCTATGGCTGCGCGCGGCGAGCGCCGGCAGCGGCGGCAAAGGCATGCCCGGCTCGACGGCGATGGAATCCGGCTTCGCGGCGATCAGACGCGGCAATCGCGGCGCGGTCTTGCGCGGCGCGCGCCGGCGTCGTGCGCATAGCGACGCTGCATGTGCATGCCATGCCGGAGCCGCATCGGCCCTCGTCCATACGGCGTAATGCAGCCGCGCGAGCGCCACGGCGTCGCCGAGCAACGCGAGTTTCTCCTCTGCGCGCAAGCTGCCGGGGCCGCCGCGCAGCGCGCGTTCGACCAGACGTCCGTGGCTTGCGCGCACGGCATCGGAGTGATGTGCGCGCGCCGCATCGCTCGCGCAGGCGATGGCGTTGGCGAGCGGGTCGACGACGACGTCGATGAAATCGGGAAGCGGCGGCGAATGGCGCAGGTAGCGCCGCATGCGCCGCAACGCTCGTGGCGTGCGCGATTCCTCGGGGATCAGGAAGAGTTTCTGCTCGCGCAGCCGTCTGCCGAAGCTCACGCGGCTGGAGAACACGGACAGCGGAATCGACAGCATGAGGGCGCCGGCGACGGGCGCGAGCCACCACAGAAACGCCGGATTGAGCCAGAACGTGAACGCGGCCCACGCCACGCCGAGCAGCGAATGCGAGCCGTGCCGGCGCAACGCCTCGCCCCAATGCGTTTCGGAGTCGTCACGCGGCGGCGATTTCCATGCGATCTTGAAGCCCGATAGTGCGCCGAGCACGAATTCGGTATGGAACAGCATACGGATCGGCGCGAGCAGCGCGGAGAACACGAACTCCCCGAATGCGCTCGTGGCGAGGCGACCGACGCCGCCGAAGCGACGCGAATCCTGCACTGCGGCGAACGCGACGCCGAGCACTTTCGGCACGAACAGCAAGGCGGCCGTCGCGCCGAAGAGCCCGATCGCGCGGTCGGGGTGCCATTGCGGCCATAGGGGGAAAAGCTGCCGTGGCGCGACGAAATACGTGGGCTCGATGAGCGTGTGCACGGCGAGCGCCGCGGTCGACAGCACGAGGAACGCGAACCAGAGCGGCGCCGAGGCATAGGCCATCACGCCGGTGACGAATACCGCGCGATGCGCCGGATGCAGGCCATGCGCGAAGAACAGGCGCGAATTGATGAGATTGCCCTGGCACCAGCGGCGATCGCGCGTGAGCTCGTCGATCAGGTTCGGCGGCATTTCTTCGTAGCTGCCGGGAAGGTCGTAGGCGATCCACACACCCCAGCCCGCGCGGCGCATCAGAGCCGCCTCGACGAAGTCGTGCGAGAGGATTTCGCCCGAGAGCGTGCCGCGTCCCGGCAGCCGCGCGAGCGCGCAATGGCGGATGAACGGCTCGACGCGGATGATCGCGTTGTGTCCCCAGTAATGCGCCTCGCCGAGTTGCCAGTAATGCATGCCGGCCACGAACAGGGGACCATAGACGCGCGCAGCGAATTGTTGGATGCGCGCATACATCGTTTCGCGTCCTGAGGCGTGCGGCGCGGTCTGGATGATGCCCGCGTCGGCGTTCGCTTCCATGAGACGCACGAGCTCGACGAGGCAGCGTCCGCTCATGACGCTGTCGGCGTCGAGCACCACCATGTAGCGGTAGTTCTTACCCCAGCGGCGGCAGAAATCGGCGATGTTGCCGCTTTTGCGTTTGATGCGGTGCTGGCGCAGACGATAGAAGACGCGGCCGAAGGCTTTGTGCCGGCGGCAGAGATCGAGCCACGCCGAGCGTTCGGCGACGCGCGCATCGGGATCGCTCGTATCGCTGAGCACGAAGAAGTCGAAAAGGCCGAGTTTGCCCGTGCGCTCGATCGAGCGGTAAGTCGCACGCAACCCGGCGAACACGCGCGCGACGTCTTCGTTGCAGATCGGCATGACGATCGCGGTGCGTGCGCTTTCGTCGAGCTCGAAGGGCGCGAGCGCGCTCGCCGAGATCGCCGACGGATCGTGTCCGCGCAGGCGCAACAGAAAGCCTGCCATGGCCGTCCAGAAGCCTGCGGAAATCCAGCCGATCAGGATCGCAAACAGCACGAGTTGCGCGATTTCGAGAGGTTTCGTGCCGTGGTAGGGCAGCACGTCGGCCATTGCGGTTGTGGCGAGGTAGGTCTGACCGAGCACGAGCGCGAGCAGCACGCTGCGCCGCAGAGCCGCGATGCGATGCCAGCGTCCGCGCGAAGAGGGGCCGCCTGGGCGTGCGCCGCGCCGGCGCAGCGCCGCCGCCAGGCGCCGCTCGCGCCATGACATCGGCGCCATCGTGGATCGTCGGATCGGCGGAGTGGAAACGAGACACACGCCGCGCCGCGCATCCTCGACGATCGGTGCATCGCCGATGCCGGCCAGACGCAGTCGCGCGCCGATCGACGCGTATGCAGGGTCGTCGCCACCATCGCGCGCGCCTGCCAGCGAGCCGAGCAGATCGCCGATCGCGTCGCTGCCCCGCGACGCGATCGCAGACGTAGGTAGGCTGCGTTTGCGCGACAGCAGCGCCAGATAGCGCTCGTAGACGCTTGCGCGGCGTTCTACTCCGGCGGAAGGACGTAGCTCCATGTCTCCGACTCCTTGTCGTCGCTGCGCAGGCTTGCGCGCAGCTCCACGGGGTGTGCCGCGTCCTGGCGTTTGAAGCGCACGCGGATGCGCCAGCCGCCCGTCTCGGGATTGCGGCGCACGTCTTGCGCGACCACCTGCGCGTTCGCGGGGGCGCTCACGTTCGCCTCGACGTGCCCGTCCGTCGCACCGGCGAACATCGGTCCCACGTAGTCGACGACGAAGCCGATGCTGTCGTCGGCTTGCTTGAGGTAACCCTTGCCGCTCAGCGTCTGCGCGACCCAGCCCGTCGACGGCCGCGTCTCCTGATCCTTCTGCCAATGCAGCCGGTAATGCACTTCGTACGGCTGCTTCGGCGCCGGCAGGTGCTCGGGTATCCAGTACGCCACGACGTTGTCGTTGGTCTCGTCGGGCGAGGGGATCTCGACGAGTTCGACGCTTCCCGCTCCCCAGTTGCCGAGAGTTTCCACCCAGGCGCTCGGGTGCGCTTCGTAGTGCGCGTCGAGATCCTCGTAAGCGTGGAAATCGCGAACGCGCTGCATGAGCCCGAAACCGCGCGGGTTTTCGAGCTTGAACGACGTCACGAGCAGGCGTTTGGGATTGACGAGCGGCCGCCAGATCCATTCGCCGGTCGACGATGCGATCGAGAGACCGTCCGAGTCGTGCACCTGCGGGCGGTAGTCGGCGTGTTCCGCTCGCTGGTTCGCGCCGAAGAAGTACATGCTAGTGAGCGGCGCGACGCCGAGCTTGCCGACGTTCTCGCGCAAATAGAGACGCGCGGTCACCTCGATCGTCGTATCGACGCCGGGCTTGAGCACGAAACGGTACGCGCCGCTCGCGCGTGGCGAATCGAGCAATGCATAGATGGTCAGCTGCTGTGCGTGCGATTTCGGCCGTTCGGCCCAGAATTCGACGAAGCGCGGAAACTCCTCGCCCGAGGCGAGACCCGTGTCGATCGCGAGCCCGCGCGCGGACAAGCCGTAGACCTGTCCCTTGCCGAGCGCGCGGAAGTAGGTGGCGCCCAGAAACGACAATACTTCGTCCATGTGCTGCGGTGCGTTGACCGCATAGTCGATGCGCAGCCCGGCGTAGCCCAGGCCGCTCGCCGCGATCGGATCGAGACCGCTCTTGCCGTAGTCGAACCACTGCGGGTTGAAGGCGATTTCGTGCGTGCTCGATCCCGCGATCTCGTCGATCTTCACGGGCCGGTCGAAACGCCAGCCCTCATGGAAGAATTCGAGCGTGAACGGCAGCTTCGCGGGTTTCCACAATGCAGCATTCGGCCGGTACGTGATCGCTTGATAGCGTTCCTGGTCGAGCTGGGCGAAGGCGGCGGGGAGGTTCGCACCCGTGTCTTTGTATGCCTTGCTCGCCAAATCGCGCGCACGGCGGTCCACATCGGCCAGTCCGAACGCGTGCACCGACGGAGCCGCAAGGAGCGCGACGAACGACAGGCACACTCGGAGAGGCATCGATCGCATTCGACTCGTCACCTCGGCGTAGTGGGCGGGCGCGCAGCGTCAACGCGCCGGTGAAGCGGGCAGGCAAGCGTCGACTTCGTCGTAGGTCAGCCGGCCATCGCCATTGCTGTCGCAGCGGCGGAAGCTGCGCGCGAGATAATCGTTCGACGCCAAATCGGAAGGTACGAGATAGCCGCGATGGGCGCGATCGAGCGCGAGGAAGATGGTGAGCGTGCGCCCGTTCGCCGGCGCAGCCGCCATGGTCACCGGCGCCGTCGTATGCAGCGGTGCGGGCGGCGGAGGCAGTGGATGTGGCTGGCTGTACACGAAACCCGCTCCTGCTGCTGCGCCGGCGAAGATGACGGCGGCGGCGTAACGGGCGGCGTGCGGCGGGCGCCGGAATTCCATGGCGTTCGATCTCCTGTGTCGACTCGGCGACGCAACCTCCGTGCCATGCGCGCCTGCGGGCTGGCATGCGCGACTGCGCTCATCGTCCGTGCCGTTTGCATTCGTCGCGCATGGAGTGTTTGCAACTTGCACGCGTTCAACGGGCGGCCGGCGATTTCTGCACGCCTTGCGCACGCTTCTCGACGGGCTGCTGGATGGCGTTGAGCAGCGGCGTGCAGTGATCCTGGTCGTTGCCCAAGTTCGTCGATGTGAGCGGCAGCAGTGCCGCCGCGGGCGCCGCGACGACGGCGAGCCCGATCGCACCCGCACTGCGGGCGAGCAGCACACCCTTGTCGATGCCGATGTCGGGTTTGCGGAACGGACCCGTGATGTGGATCGGCGAGCGCAAGGACAGCAGACGCAGCCCTTTGCTGTCCGGGTGCACGACGAGGTCGAGCCGCTCGTGGGCGAGGTCGACGTCGCCCGTGACGTTGATCTGCGCGGCGTCGGTATCGATGATGAACAGACGCGCATTGTATACGCCGTTGCTCGCGGCGAAATCGGCCGCCGCGCAACCGATGCGGATCTGCCGATCGCCCACGAGCTTGGCGAGCACGATGTTCGGCACGTTGAGGGCTGCGGTTTCGACGAGCTCCTTGCTGATGCTGCCGCCGTCGAGCAACGCCTTGACCTCGCCGTTCGCCGCGCCGAGCAGCGCGCCTACCGAATTGCCGCTGGCCGAGAGATCGATCGTCGCGTTTGCGTTGCCGAGATCGAGCTGCGAAGAATCGGCGGTCTTGAAGAGATGCTTCAACTGCACGCCGCGTGCGGAGCCGTTGATCGCGCCCTTGATCGGTGCATTCGTGCCGTCCATGCGGATGCGTCCGTCGACGTCGCCGTAGGCGAAGCGGAAGCGCAGGGGATCGAGCGTGAGCACGGCGTCCTTCATGACGATCCGCGTAACGAGTTTGTGGATCGGCAGCTCCGAATCGCGAAACACGCGGTCGCCCGTGAATTGAACGTCGGCATCCATGACTTTCCAGCGTTCGGGCCGGAACGGTTCCTCGGGCAACACCTTGCTCGACGCCTGGTCGGCTTGCGGCGCCGCCTTCTTGCTGCTGCCGATGAGCGGAGCGAGGTCGCCGAATTGCAGGAGATTCGAGACGACCTTGCCCGACAGCAGCGGCCTCGGCTTTTTCACCTCGTAGGTGAGATCGCCGTCGAGATCGCTTTCGCCGACGCGTGCGGTGAAATTCTTGTAGTGCAGCTTCGTCGCATCTCTGAAGTTGCCGATGAGCTGTCCACTCGTCGCGTACGGCCCAGATTCGGGCATCGTCACGCCGAGCACGTCGTAGAGCTCGGAGAGGGTCGTGCCGGATAGCCACAAATGCAGGTCGAGCGCGTCGAGGTCGCGCGGATCGGTCAACGTGCCGACGAAAGCTACGCGCGTGTCGCCGAAGTGCACGTCGGCCTGCAACGGGAACGGCCGCTCCGGGTTCCTGAGCGCGAGCACGCTGCCGATGCGGCCCTCGCCTTTGACTTCCGCGCCGCGCATGCGGCCCTGAGCGGTCCAGCCGAACGCATAGCCTTCAGGCTCGGAACGCGGCGGCTTCGGCTCCGTCTTGTCCTTATCGAGCTTGCGCGCGCCGCCGCTGCCGACGCGTTCGGCAGCCTCGCGTTTCGACGCGGCGGCTTGGCGTTCGGCGAGCTCGCCGTAAGCGACTGGCGTCTTGAGCGCGTCGAGCTTGATCGTCACATCGAGCTGCTTCACCCGGTCGATCACGTGCAACTGGCCGCGCGCGAACTGCACGCGGCCGAATTCGAATTTCCACGGCGAACCGCCGCTGTCGGTCGTCCCGAACGTCCAATTGTTGCGTTCGTCGGAAACGCGCTCCAGCTGCACGTCGGGATCGACGAACTGCACGGCGGGAATCGAAATCGTGTGCGACAAGAGCGGCACGGGATCGATGTCGAACTCGACGCGGTCGACATGGGCGAACTCCGGCGATTTCGCCCACGACGGATTGCCGATAGAGACCTGCGAGGCGGCCACGCGAGGCCCCGGAAGCCATGCGCGCCAGCCGCGCAATGCCGGATCGCGCTGCCAGTGCACGGTGAGATCGCCGTCGATCTTCACCTCGCGATCGAGTGCGTGGCTCACCGTTTCCGTGAGGCGGGGTTTGAGTTTGTTCCAGTCATAGGTCGCGATGACCGCGACAGCGGCGATGACGAGCACGACGACGACGCCGAGCACGCCAAACAGAATGCGTAGACCGCGACGTCGCATGTGCCTGCCTCCTTGCGCCGATCTTCCGGACGTCTTTTTACTACGTCGGCGCCGGCATTGCAGAAATTTGACGAGCAGCGGTCAGGAGAAATTCAGACCCGGCGGCGAGCCGGCGTGCTTTCTCCGCCTGCGCACTCGTGTTTTGCCTCTGGGCGGACTATTATGAATTCGTGCTCGCGCGGGCTGGGGCCATTCCGCGGGCATGCGCGATGCGCGCTCGAAACGCGAGCCGAATCACAAACACGCTTCCGGCGTCGCGCGGGCGTTTTCACTGCAGCAATGGGGAATTCGATGAAACTACGATGGGCAGCAGTTCTCTGCGCAGCCATGGCGGCTGCCGGTGCGATGGCGCAGGAAATGGAGGTGGCGAGCTCCGGTGCAACCGCCGTCTCACTGCGGCATCCGGTGGAAAACGCGATGCATCGCGCGAACAGCGTGAAATTCGACTTGCGCAATCTGCCGCACAGTGCCCCACGTTGGCGAGAGCGCCCCGAAACCGAAGAGCCCGACCTCGCGCCCATCGAGCTGCCCGGTGCGCCGCAGCTCGAGCGACCACAGCCATTCCCGGGCCCGACCGCGGCCGCTCCGGCACCCTTGCTTTCGTTCGACGGTCTCGATTTCTCCAATTTCGGCGCGGGCCATCCACCGGATCCGAACGGCGACGTGGGTCCGACGTATTACATCCAGGTCATCAATACCTCGATAGGCGTGTACCGCAAGTCGGACCAGTCTCGCGTGGCGGCGTTCAACTTCGACACGTTCATGAGCCAAGGTCACTTCGGCAACCTCTGCGATACGGCGAATTTCGGCGACCCCGTGGTGCTCTACGATTCGTTCGAAGACCGCTGGGTCATCACGGACTTCGCGTTCGAACTCGACGGCTCCGGCAACGTCATCAATCCGCCCGGCACGTTTCAGTGTTTCGCGGTCTCGAAAACCAACGATCCCGTGAGCGGCGGCTGGAACTATTATTCGATCAGTGTCGCGGGAGGGCTCGGCGACTATCCGAAGCTCGGCGTCTGGCCGGACGGCATCTACATGTCGGCCAACATGTTCGGCTATTCGGCGACCTCTTCGTTTCAGAATCCCCGCGTTTTCGCGCTGAACAAGGCGCAGATGTACGCGGGCAGCCCGACCGTCCAGGTCGTCACCTTCGACGCGCCGTCGAACGATTTCACGCTGTTGCCGAGCAACGCACGCCTGCAGACCGGAACGCCGCCCGCAGGCTCGCCGAACTACTTCGTCTCGACATGGAACTTCACGAACGCCGTGGGAGTATACAAATTCCACGTCGACTGGACGCGGCCGTCGCTCTCCACCTTCACGGGGCCGGATACACCCCTCGCGTCGACGAACTGGCCCGGTGCATCGCCCGCTAATGCGTCGTCGTCGGGCGGCAACAGTCTCGACGTTCTCGGGATCCGCGCCATGGTGCAGAACCAGTATACGAACCTCGGCGGGGTCGAATCGTTGTGGACGACGCACACGGTGGATCGTCAGAACACGAGTGGCTTCGCAGCTCCGCGCTGGTATCAAGTCGATGTGACGGGTGGAACCGTCGCCGCAAATCTGCCACAGGCGACGACATGGGATCCCGATGGCGCGAACGTGTTCTATCGATTCGTTCCGAGCGTGGCGATCGACCGCGCCGGCGATCTCGCGCTCGGTTACAGCACCTCGAGCAGCACCACAAAGCCCGCGATCAAGTACGCAGGGCGATTGGCGGGGGATCCGATCAATACGTTCAGCCAGACCGAGCAGTTGTTGGTCCAAGGGGTTGGCACGCAGACGGGGACGTGCGGTGGCACGTGCACTCGCTGGGGTGATTACACGGCAATGACGCTGGACCCCGACGGTTGCACGTTCTGGTACACGAACGAGTACTACCCGGCCGACGGTCTCAATTTCACGACGCGCGTGGGAACGTTCAAATATCCCTCATGTACGCCGGTGGGGGCGGGCGGCACGGTATCCGGCAAGGTCACCGCAACTTCCGGGGGCGCGCCGCTGAACGGCGCTACGGTGACACTCGGCGTGCGTTCCACCACGACCGACGTGAACGGCAATTATTCGTTCGCATCGGTTCCGGCCGGTACGTATCCAACGATGACGGCGAGTTTCCCGGGATGTACCTCCGCCACCGCAACGGTCATCGTGGTCGCTGACAGCGGGACGACGACACAAAACTTTTCGCTCCCGAACCAGGCGACTTCCGCCTGTCTCACCGACACGGTGCAAGCCGATTTCCAGACCGGCGCCGGCACGAACGTCGATCTCACGACGCTTCCCGACAGTGTGACCCTGCTGGATGTCGCCGCGGTAAATCAGCAGAACACCACATTGGGCTCGAGCGGGGTGGGAATCACGACGACGACGTGGGGTGGCCAGACGTTTACGCCTTCGGCGACCGGCGCGTTGAAGCGCGTCGACATCAATCTTTTTTGCTCCGGCTGTACGGGTACGACACCGAATCTGACGCTCAGCATCCGTGCGACGAGCGGTGGTCTGCCGACAGGCGCCGATCTCGCCGCCGCGACCGTTGCCGGGTTCAGCAGCGGTTCCGCCGTTTTCTACACTGCCGATTTTTCCGGATCGCCGATCACGCTCACGTCCGGAACGCAGTATGCTGCTGTGATTCGTCCGACCGCCAACCCCTCGCCGGGCACCTATGCGCTGACACGCAGCGGGACGTCGACGGCGGGCTCGGATGTGTATGCGGGCGGCACGCGCGTCAGCGGTGCCACGTCGGGCACCGTATGGAGCATCCCGTTGACGGGAGGTGTCAGCACCGATGCGGGTTTCAAGGTATACCTCGACACGGGATACTCGAGTTCTGGAACGCTGATCTCCGCGACGAAGGACGCGAATCCGGCTGCGGACTACTCGGCGGCCTGGACGACGTTGAGTTGGACTGCGTCCACGCCGGCGAATACCTCGATCAAGTTCCAGATCGCAGCCAGCAATTCGCAATACGGTCCGTTCAATTTCGTCGGCCCCGACGGCACGGCCGCAACGTTCTTCACCACGAGCGGTGCGTCGTTGGCCCAGTTCAATGGATTTCGCTACCTCCAATACGAAGCATTTTTCGCGACCACCAACAGCGCAGCGACGCCGACACTCAACGATGTCACGATGTGCTATGCAAACGCGCCACTGCCGGCCACAAGCCTCGTCTTCGGTCAGCAGCCGAGCGATGTGGCGACGGGCGTAGCCATCAGCCCAGCCGTGACGGTGCAATTGCGCAACAGCTTGAATCATGTCGTCACGACCGACAGCGCGTCTCAGGTCTCGATGAATGTGGCGAGCGGCCCCGGCACTCTGGTCGGCGGCACCGCCACCGTTACGGCATCGAACGGCGTCGCGACGTTCTCGAATCTCGCCTTCACGACCGCGGGCACGTACACGCTCAGTGCGTCGAGTGGAAGCCTGCCGAACACCAGCAGCGGCAGCTTCAACGTGCTCGGGCCGGCGCAGCAGCTCGCCTTCGTGCAAGAGCCCGCCGATGTCCCACGCGGCAACGCGCTCGGGCAGGTGACCGTCGAGGTGCGTGACAGCCTCGGCCACCGCGTGACGTCCGACAACGCGACAGTCGTGAATCTCAGCGTCAATGCCTGCGGCGGGCCGATCGCGCTCGGCAGCGCGACGGCAGCGAACGGCGTCGCGACCTTGCCGAATTCGGGCAACGTGCGCTTCTACACGATCGCGCCCAGCCTCGCGATCCAAGCCGCCAGCGGCTCGCTGACGGGCGCGACGAGCACCAACTTCCAAGTGATCGCGAACTCCGACGAACCGTTCACGGACGGCTTCGAGTCCTGTAGGTTGTGAGAGGGAGGTAACTTCCGTCAGTGGATTCGACACGTGAAGTCACGCCCGTCACCGTGGAATCACCGCGGATTTGCTGGATCAACAGTTTCTTTTCTGCTAATTGGATGCGCCGCAAACATTACCGACTTCCATGATCTTGTTTCACATCATGAGAGCGCGGAAGGCGTGGTTACAGGAACAGCGTGCGAAGATCATAGCCGCGTGTATTTCAAGTTCAAAGCGCATGGGCGGGTAATTTCGAGTTCTACGTTTTGGTACCAGAAACCATGCGAAACGGTAACAACTGGCGAGGTTGTAAAAGTCTTTTTCAATCCCGACAAACCGGAAATAAATACCACAATGGCCCCACAGGCAGCATATGAATTCTATAGCCGCCAACTGTGGATGGATCGTCTTATATTGTGCGTAACCTTAGGCGCTGCACTGTATAGTCTTGCGTGGATTTTTCGGAATATTGCAAAGGTAAAGTAGTACCCGAAGGACTGCGCTTAGCAACCATCGACCGGAATCGCTACGCTGTCGAGTTCGGGCTCGGCGCCTCCCGTCGATAGCAAAGCCTGGTGAACTACTAGGGCCGGGGCGAGCAGTCGCCCCGGCCTTCCGCTTTGGGGATATCAGTCCCTCTCGCCCCAGCGTCCATACTCTTCGTCGTTGTGCTTGCCATCGCCGCTGCCTTCTTTCGGCGCGGGCGCTGCCGCGGGCACGGCGATCGCGTCGAGCTGCTTGGCTTTCAGCGCGGCGTTCGCCTTCGGCAGATCGTTCTTCTCGATCGCGGCGAATTCGTTGGCGATGTCGTCGAACTCCTTGTTCAATGCATCGATGCGGGCGAGCTGGTACTCGGACGGTTTGCCGTCGTAGGACGTGATCGCGCCGTAGAGCTCGTCGGTGTGCTCGCGCAAGCGTTCTTCGCCCGTGATGGCGCCGCCTTCCTTGGTGGCGACGATCTGCTTGCGCACGGCGTCGGCCTTGTCGCGCAGCGACGTGAGTTCCTTGCGCGCAGCGTCGTTCTCGCCGAGCTTGGCGCTCCGCGCTTCGGCTTGCGCACGCACCGCGTTGATCTTGAACGCGAGGTCGCTCATGCGTCCGAACAGATCGCTGACGCGCATCGCGGCATCGTACTGCGCCTGACGATCGGCTGCGGTGTACGTCGCGCGACGGTCGAGGCCGACGACAAGTTTGGTCTCGAGCACGTCCTTGCCTTTGATCAGGCGCACGGTGTACGTCCCGGGCGGTACGCGCGGGCCCTGTGTCGAGTTGAAGGCGACCTGCGCCGCCGGCGGTACGCGCGGCGGTTGCGCGTGCATCGCCCAGTACACGCGATTGACGCCGCGCCGCACGCTGGCCGGGATCGTGTCGATGACTTTGCCTTGAGCGTCGAGCACGTCGATCTTGAGTTTGCCGAATAGATGCCGCGATTTTTGGTAGTAGGCGATTTCGGCGCCGTCGCGCGGGTTGCGTCCGCTGAAGGCCGCGTCGCCTTCGGGCCAGCCGCCGAACGCGCTGATGCGCTGCTGGATCGGCTTGACGGGCAGGAACGTCGCTTCGCTGTCGAGCGTTTTCGCATCGAGCGCGCGCAACGGGGCGATGTCGTCGACGATCCAGATGCCGCGGCCGTGCGTCGCGAGCACGAGCGAGGCATCGCGGTCCTGGATCGCCACGTCGCGCACGGCGACGGCCGGGAAGTCCGCGGCCTTGAACTGCGCCCACTCGTTGCCGCCGTCGATCGAGATCCACAGGCCGAACTCGGTGCCTGCGTAGAGCAGTCCGGGCTTGACGGTGTCTTCCTTGATCACGTGCACGTAGCCGCGCAGGCCTTTCGTCTGCTGCGGCGAAACGAGCGCGGTCCACGTCTGGCCGTAGTCCGTGGTTTTGTAGATGTAAGGCGCCATATCGCCGAACGTATGGCGATCGAACGCGACGTACGCCGTGCCGGCCTCGAAGCTGCCGGCCTGGATCCACGACACCCACGAGTTCGGCGGCAGCGCGTGCACGTTCTTCGTCAGGTTCGTCCAGCTCTTGCCAGCTTCGCGCGTGAGTTGCACGTTGCCGTCGTCGGTGCCGACCCAGATCAGTCCGGCTTGCTTCGGCGATTCGCTGACGGCGTAGATCGTCGTGTGCATCTCCGCGGCCGAGTTGTCGACCGTGACGCCGCCGGATTCCTCCTGCTTCTGCTTGTTCGGATCGTTGGTCGTGAGGTCGGGCGAGATGCGGTCCCAACTCTGGCCGTGATCGCGCGAGCGGAACAGGAACTGCGCGGCGATGTAGACGGTGTTCTTGTCGTTGGGCGAGGGCAGGAGCGGCGTGTTCCAATTCCAGCGCAGCTTCTCCTTGTAGTTCGCTTCCGGACGGATCGAACGGCTTTCATGCGTGTAGCGGTTCACGCGCTCGACGTCGCCGCCTTGCGTCTCCGCATACAGGTAGGCGGGATCGGACGGATCGGAGAACATCCAGAAGCCGTCGCCGCCGCACATGTTTTCCCAGCGCCCGTTCGAAATGCCGCCGGGATATGCCGAATCGCCGACCCAGCACGCATTGTCCTGGAGACCGCCGTAGACGTGGAACGGATCGGCGTCGTCGACGCTCACGTGATAGAACTGCGAGACGGGCAGGTTGTTCTGCTTCCACCATTTCGTGCCGCCGTCGAACGACTGCCAGAGGCCGCCGTCGTCGCCGACGAAGACGTGCTTGGTGTCGCTCGGATCGATCCACACTACGTGCGAATCGCCGTGCGTGCCGCCGCCCGTTCCCGAGAAGCTCTTGCCGCCGTCGAGACTTTGGATCAGCGTGAGATCCGGCTTGAACAGGTGATCGGGATTCGTCGGATCGACGATGAGGCGCGCGAAATAGAAGGGACGCCATACCATGAGCTGGCTCTTGTCGCGCTTGTCCCAGGTCTTGCCGCCGTCGTCGGAGCGGAACAGCGCCGAGTCGGTCGACTCGACCATCGCGTAGACGATCTGATCGTTCGACGGCGCGACCGCCACGGCGATGCGGCCATAGGGCTTTGCCGGGAAACCCTTGTTCGCGGCCGGCGTGATTTCGGTCCAGGTCTTGCCGCCGTCGGGCGTGCGGAACAGGCCGCTGCCCGACGGCGCAGTCGGCGACGGGCCACCCGAGCGGAACGTCCAGCCCTTGCGGCGGAAATCCCACAGGCTCGCGAACAGGACGTTCGGGTCCTTCGGGTCCATGCTCAGCGAAGCGCAACCCGTCGACAGATTGCTGCCTTTGAGGACGAGCGACCACGTCTTGCCGCCGTCGGTCGTCTTGTAGAGGCCGCGATCGGCCGAATCGCTCCAGAGCTTGCCGGGCACGCACGCGTACACGGTGTCGCTCGCTTTCGGATCGATCTTGATTTCGGCGATGCGTTCGGAATTGGGCAGGCCCATGTTCGTCCACGTCTCGCCGCCGTCGACGGATTTGTAGATGCCGTCGCCGACCGAGACCGAGTTGCGCGTCCACGATTCACCGGTCCCGACCCAGACGGTGTTGCTGTTCGACGGATCGATCGCGAGGGCGCCGATCGACTGTGCGTTCTGCTTGTCGAAAACGGGTTTGAACGTCGTGCCGCTGTCGGTCGATTTCCAGACGCCGCCCGATGCCGCGCCGACGTAGACGAGCGTCTTGCCGTCCTTGCCCGCGAGCGCAGCCAAGGCGGCGATACGGCCGCTCATGGCCGCCGAACCGATGTTGCGCGCACCAAGGCCGGAGATCGCTCCTGCATCGAAATGCGCGGCGGGCGCGGCCGGCGTCTCGGCGGCGGAAGCGGCGACGCTCAGCGCGAGCGTCAGCACGGAACTGGAAATCATGGTGACGGTCCTCGCGTTCATTTGCCCACCTTGGCCGCAGCCGGGAATGCGAACAGTGCATCGTCGAGCGCGACGTTCGCCTCGCCCTTGTCGATCGTGAGTTGCTGCTGCCCGCCGCCGCCTTTCGAGTACGACGACATCGAAAACGGGAAGTACACGCCGGCGACTTCTTCGTAGTCGCCGAAATCGGTGATGCTCTCGCGTTCGGTGCCGCGCACCTTGCGCTCGGCCACGATGCGGATTTCCAGGAAGTGATCGGGATCGAGATAGACGTAGTCCACGTCGCCGTTCTTGAGCTCGACTTTGAGCTTGTGCGCGAGCGTGCCGTCGACGTCTTCGGTGCCGAGGTACTCGATCTTACTGCCGCGCTCTTTGTAGCCGATCAGCTGGCCAGCGATCGGCGCATCGTCGGCGAGGTCCTTGGCGTCGTCGGCGGATTGGCGCTCCGGGTCCTTGCGGCCCTGGAACGGCGAGATCTGCCACGCTTCTTTGCCGTCCCAGGACTGCACCTGGGTGAGGCCCTGCACGGTCGCCTCGGTGCGCACGGAATCGGGCGCCTTGCGGTATTCCGTGTAGTCGAGCTCGAGCGTGCCGAAGCCGCCGCTCACGCGGATCTTGCCTTCGAGCTTGAGCGTCTTGATTGCTTCGATCTTGTCGAGACCGCCGCGCGCCGCGGCGTTCTTGGCGATGAGCTCGTCGACTGTCGCGGCGTGAAGCGCCGGACAGGCGAACGCGCCTGCCAGCAGCAGCACAACTCCTTTCCTCATGCGCATGGCGGAACATCCTCCCGGGGCGGTTGAGTCCGCAAGCTTAACGCGCCGAGGCCGCACGGACGAATGCGGCAGAAGTCATGCGCTGCGCCTTTTCGACCATCGTCGCATGGACCCGGGCGGCGGATCGTTGGTAGCCACGGATATTGTATAATTGTATACAGCGGCGATGGCTGCACTTGGCGGACCCGAGCGCAGCGACCGGGCCGAGCTTGCAGTTTGCGCGAAACCCCGCGCGCGGACTCGCAAATCGCCCGGCGCCGATGCGCGAAATCGCGGTTTCTGCGCGTTTTTTGTTTGGCACGAGCCTTGCCATTGTCCCCATAGAGAAGATTCCCCCTTCTCGACTCTGGGTAGATTGGCCGCGCGTGAGCGCCGCACACGAAAAGGACACAGGGACGATCGCTGCGGCATGGATGGCCGCAACCGCAACGGGCCGGCGCGAAACGCCGGCCCGTCGTCTTTTCGCCAGCCCAAGTTGACGAACCCTGCCGCTTTCCGTACTCTATTGAGCTTCCCTGTGGGGCCATAGCTCAGCTGGGAGAGCGCGACAATGGCATTGTCGAGGTCATCGGTTCGATCCCGATTGGCTCCACCACCTTTCTCCGTCCTGGCACATCAAGGTTTCCGGCGTCCCCATCGTCTAGAGGCCTAGGACATCGCCCTTTCACGGCGGTAACGGGGGTTCGAATCCCCCTGGGGACGCCATACCTAAAGAAGCTTAAAGAAAACCCCGGAATCTCCGGGGTTTTTCGTTTTCAGTGATGCCGATTCCTCGCAGTGCGTTTCTAAGAATGTACCCCGCCTGGGGCATTTCTGAGGGATGTGGCCGGCTCGGTGGGGTGGATGTCCCCTAAGCGCCGACTGCGGGAGTACCGCTATGCTTTGACCGATCGCGCCCGCAAAACCGCCAAGCCCCGCGGACGCCGTCCTCGCGTCTCCGAGGGCTCTGCCACGGCATGGTCATCCGTTGACCAAGAACTTGACGAGGATCAAGATTGTTGTGAGTTCGGCTCCCACAATTGACCTAGGTCATGCAAGGAGGTGTTCTCAATGTCTTCTTCGAGGACTTCCGAGCGACAAAGTGGTCGCCATCGCATAAAGGGCTCCAACGCAGCGAATTCGATAGGTAAGGGCCAAGAAAATTGGCTCCTCGATTCTCTGCCGGACGCGATCGTCGTTGTCGACGAGATCGGCGACATCGTGCTAGTGAACGCTAAGGCGGAATCGCTGTTCGGCTATGTGCGCAGCGAGCTAGTCGGCCGCAACATCGAACTGCTGGTGCCGCTGCGTGTGCGCGAGAGACGAGCGACGGATCCCAATGCGGGGAACGCTGCGAACCCTGAGGGCGATGTCTATTGCATTCGCAAAGATGGAAGTGAGTTCCCAGCAGACATCCAGCGGAGTCCAGTACAGACGCTTGGTGGAAAGTTCGTCGCCAACTCCGTGCGAGACATCTCAGAACGGCGCCGCCTGGAAGAAGACAGGCGCGCGACCTCGCAATATGCCCGCAGCCTGATCGAGGCATCGCTCGATCCGCTGGTAACCATCAGTTCCGAGGGAAAGATCACCGACGTCAACGAGGCGACGACCAAGGTCACCGGCGTGCCTCGTGAAAAGCTCATAGGCACGGATTTTTCCAACTACTTCACGACACCCGAACGAGCAGATGCGGGTTATCGAGAGACCTTCTCGAAGGGTTCGGTCACCGACTATCCGCTGACGATTCGCCACAAGGATGGTCGTTTGACCGACGTCCTCTACAACGCATCGGTATATCGAGACCCGAACGGAAAAGTACTCGGTGTGTTTGCCGCCGCGCGCGATGTGACCGCGCAAAAGCAGGCTTCGCAATATGCGCGCAGTCTCATCGAGGCTTCGCTTGACCCGCTCGTCACGATTAGCCCTGAAGGCAAGATCACAGACGTAAACGAAGGCTCCATCAAAGTCACCGGCATACCTCGCGCCAACCTGATCGGCACCGATTTCTCGGATTACTTTACTGAGCCCGATAAGGCGCGCGAGGGCTACCAGCAAGTGTTCGCGCAGGGCTTCGTCACCGATTACCCTTTGACGATCCGGCATAAAGACGGACGCCTGACGGATGTTCTGTATAACGCATCGGTCTACCGCGATGCGGCCAACGTCGTGCTCGGCGTGTTCGCCGCGGCACGCGACGTCACAGCGCAAAAGCAGGCCTCGCAATATGCGCGAAGCTTGATCGAAGCCTCGCTGGATCCTCTCGTCACGATCAGCCCCGAAGGCAAGATCACGGATGTGAACGAAGGCTCGATCAAGGTGACCGGCGTACCGCGAGAGAGGCTCATCGGTACCGATTTCTCCGATTACTTCACCGAGCCCGATAAGGCGCGCGAGGGCTACCAGCAAGTGTTTGCGCGAGGTTACGTCACCGACTATCCGCTGACGGTGCGCCACAAAGACGGACGCCTGACCGACGTTCTGTACAACGCCTCGGTCTACAAAGACGCTCGCGGCAACGTACTTGGTGTATTTGCGGCCGCTCGCGACGTTACGGCGCAGAAGGCGGCATCGCAATACGCCCGTAGCCTGATCGAGGCATCCCTCGATCCACTCGTCACGATCAGCCCGGAAGGCAAGATCACGGATGTCAACGAAGCGACGACGCGCGTAACCGGCGTGACGCGCGAAAAGCTTGTGGGCACTGATTTCTCGGACTACTTCACCGAGCCCGACAAAGCGCGTGAAGGGTATCAACAAGTATTCGCTCAAGGATTCGTCACGGACTATCCCTTGACGATCCGGCACAAAGACGGAAGTCTCACCGACGTACTGTACAACGCGTCCGTATACAAGGACGCCCGCGGCAACGTTCTCGGCGTGTTTGCGGCGGCACGCAACGTTACCGAATCGAAGCGAGTGATGCGAGAGTTCTCGGAAACGAAGAACTTGCTCGACAACATTCTGCAGAGTTCCATCAAGTACTCCATCATCGGCAAAGACCTCAACTATCGTATTCTCTCGTGGAACGAAGGTGCGCGGCGCAACTATGGCTACGCTGCCGACGAGATCCTCGGTAGCAGTTCTGAAATCCTGCATACCGGGGAGGACGTAAAGTCCGGCGCGGTGCGCCGGTTGCTCGAGGCGGCATACGAAAACGGTCTTGCGGAAGGCGAATTCGAGCGCGTTCGCAAGGACGGAACGCGTTTCCACGCGAGCGTCGTCGTTACGCGCCGCAACGACGCGCATGGGAATCCCATCGGCTACCTGCTCATGAGCAGCGACATCTCCGAACGTCGCCGCGCCGAGGAACAGCTGCGTTCGGCCTCCCGCTACGCGCGCAGCTTGATTGAGGCCTCGCTCGATCCCCTCGTTACGATCAGCCCCGAAGGCAAGGTCACCGACGTCAACGAGGGTTCGATCAAAGTCACCGGCGTACCGCGCGAAAAGCTGATCGGTACGGACTTCTCCGACTACTTTACCGAGCCTGAAAAAGCGCGCGAAGGCTATCAACAAGTGTTCGCGAACGGTTTCGTTACCGACTATCCGCTGACTGTGCGCAACAAGGACGGCACCCTGACGGACGTTCTCTACAATGCGTCGGTATACAAGGACGTCGACGGCAATGTGCTGGGCGTGTTCGCAGCGGCACGCGATGTCACGGCGCAAAAGCAGGCCGCACAATACGCCCGCAGCCTGATCGAAGCCTCGCTCGACCCCCTCGTGACGATCAGTCCGGAAGGCAAGATCACCGATGTGAACGAAGGCTCGATCAAAGTAACGGGCGTACCGCGCGAGAAGCTCATCGGCACTGATTTCTCGGACTACTTCACGGAACCGGAAAAAGCGCGCGAGGGCTATCAGCAGGTGTTCTCTAAGGGCTTCGTCACCGACTACCCTCTGACAATCCGCCACCGCGACGGCCGCCATACGCCGGTGCTATACAACGCATCGATTTACAAGGACGTGGGCGGCAACGTACTCGGTGTATTCGCAGCAGCGCGCGATGTCACTGCGCAGAAGCGCGCCGAGGCCGAGGTCGCCGAACGCCGTAACAAGGAGCTCGAGCGGCTCGCCGAGCTCGAGCGTTTCCAGAAGCTGACCGTCGGACGAGAGCTCAAGATGATTGAGCTGAAGAAGGAAATCGAAGAACTCAGGCGCGAAGTCGAGGAGTTGAAGAAAGCGAGGCCGGCGTGAACATGTCGGAGCCCGCCGTACGCCTTCTACCCGGAGACGATCCAGAGGATTACGCACGCGCGTTGCTCAATATCCTCGATGATTTCGGCGGCGAACGCGAGCGGTTCGGCGACACCCAACGCGCAATACTCAACATTCTGGACGACGTCGAGGCCGAGAAGCGGCGGCTTGAACAGTTGCAGAGCGCCGTGCTCAACGTGCTCGAAGATCTCGACGTGGAAAAACGCAAGGCCGAGCAGGCGAACAGGCTCAAGAGCGAATTTCTCGCAAACATGTCGCACGAGCTGCGCACCCCGCTCAATGCGATCATAGGGTTTGCAAAACTCATGGCCTATAGCAAAGCCGGACCCGTGTCGGCTATGCAGAAAGAATTTCTCGACGACATCCTGAAGAGTTCCGATCACCTTCTACAGCTGATCAACGACGTACTCGACTTGGCCAAAGTGGAAGCCGGAAAGATGGAAATCCGGCCGGAGCCGACCGACATCGCGCGACTCCTGCGCGAAGTGCGCGACATCTTGCGCACGACATCCGCGGCGAAGCGGATCGAGATCGACGTGCAGATCGACCCAGACTGCGCTTGGATCGATCTCGACCCGGCGAAGCTGAAACAGGTGCTCTACAATTATCTGTCGAACGCGTTGAAGTTCACCGGCGACGGCGGACGCGTTGCGATTCGGGTGTGGGCCCGTGAGAAAAATCTCGTCCGATTCGAAGTCGAGGATAACGGCATCGGCATTGACGCTTCCGATCTGCCCCGGCTTTTCAGTGAGTTCCGGCAACTCGATTCGGGCGTTTCGAAAAAATACCAGGGTACCGGCCTCGGCCTTGCGCTAACGAAGCGCATCGTCGAGGCGCAAGGCGGTACTGTGGGCGTCACAAGCGTGCTCGGGAAGGGGAGCGTGTTCTTTGCCGAGCTGACCCGCCGCACGGAGGCCTGACAGGGGCCGGCTAGGGAGGTTTAGACGTGGCTGGCGAACTGATCCTCGTTGTTGACGACAACGCCTCCAACCTCAAGGTCGCGCGCATCGCGCTGGAGAGCGAAGGCTATGAGGTGCGTACCGCAGCCGATGGCGAGCAGGCGCTCGGTCTGCTACGCGAAATCCACCCGCGGCTGATTCTCATGGACGTCCAGTTGCCGCTGATCGATGGCCTTGAGGTCACGCGCCGCATCAAGGCCGATCCTGCGACGAGTGACATAATCGTCATCGCGGTGACGGCTTACGCGATGAAGAGCGACCGCGAGACGGCGCTTGCCGCGGGCTGCGACGGTTACATCGCAAAACCGCTCGATCCGATCGGTCTGCCAGCTCAGATCGCGCAATTCCTCTGCGAGGGCGACGAAGCGCCCACGGTAGCGACTGCTGCGCCGGCGCCCGAGTTGCACGCCGCTCCGCCTCCGTCCGGCGGGCCGCGCATCCTTTACGTCGAGGACAATGCAATAACTCGCAAGCTATACAGATTCGTGCTGCAGACAGCGGGTTACGACGTCATCGAAGCTGAAGATGGAGCGACTGCGCTCGCCCGCTTTGACGAGACACGACCAGCGTTGATTCTTCAGGATCTCGTACTTCCGGATATCGACGGAGTCGAGCTGCTTCATCGATTTCGGGCGCGGCTCGCCGGCGCGCCTTTGCCGATTCTGTGCGTATCGGGTTTGCTCGCACGCTTCGACGAACTGAAGGTAGGAGTCGCCGGGTTCGCGCAGGTATTGCTGAAGCCGGTCGACCCTGCACTGTTGATCGACGTGGTCCATGCGCATGTCTCGGACCGGGTCGAAACGACCATCGATACCGGCGCGCGTACGGTAATGGTCGTGGAAGACGACCCCACGCAGCAAAAATTGATGAAACTCTGGCTCCGCAATGCCGGCCTACACGTCATCAGTGCGAACGACGGTAAAGCCGCGCTTGCGCTCGCGCGCCGTGAGCATCCTGCGCTTGTCGTGAGCGACATCCTAATGCCGAAGCTCGACGGCTTCGCATTGTGCCATGCGCTGCGCACGGATCGGGAGCTAGGCAGTATCCCCGTAGTTCTCCTTTCTTCAGCCTATTGCGAGCCGGCTGATCACGCGCTTGCGGCACGCGTAGGGGCTAGCGCGTTAATTGCGAAAATCGAAGGACAGGACGGGCTCTTGTCGAGGATCGAGACATTGCTCTCGATTCCGCCACCTGCACCACTCGCGGGCGAACCGCTTGAACGCGAGCACCTCGATCGCGCGCTCTGGCAACTCGAGCGGCAAGTGCAAATCAACGCGCGCTTGGGTCAGCGGTCCGTATTGGCCGAACGATTGCTCGAGTCACTCGCGCGGACGGCGAACGCGGTGACGCGTGAAGAGAACGCGATTGGACGGGCGCTTCTGGACGCTTTGGGGACGAGCCTCGACATTGCGGGTGTCTCGAAGGGCGCGCTGTACCTGTTCGACAGCAATCAATGCTTGGCTCTTGCTTGCCAAGTCGGGTTTCGCGAGGACGAACGCGAAGCTGCCGCCGGATTGTTTGGATGCGCCGAACGAATCACGGAGGCGGCGCATCGCGCCCATCCAACGTTCCTGCCGTCTGCGGAGTGGCCCACCAGCGACACGCAAAATCTCATTCTCGCCAGCGGCATGCCGTCGCTGCTGCTCGTGCCAATCACTGGGGTCGACGTTGCCCATGGCGTATTGTTGATCGGCGGCCGGACCTCGGATGTATCGAGCGAAGAAGCATCGGCATTCGCTCGCCTCTTGGGAGGCGAGCTCGGGAAAACGATCGGTCTTGCACGCTATGCGTTTCGCCTCGCGAACAGCGAACGGCGCTACCGAGTGCTGACCGAGCATGCATATGACGCGATCTCACTGACGACGCCCGACGGAACCATTCGCGAAATCAATCCGCGCGTTGTTGAGATCCTCGGCTACGCGCCGGAACGAATCGTCGGCCGCAACATCGTAGAGCTCGCCGCATCCGGCGGGTCGAGCGCGAACGTCGAGGCGTATCGGAAGGTTCTTTCCGGAGGGACCGGCCGCTCGCAGCCGATCGAGCTTCGCAAGGAGGACGGATCGACGGTCTTGATGGAATTTGCGAGCGCGATGGTAAGGATCGACGGTGAGCAGCTGATGCTCTCTATCGGTCGCGATGTAACCGAACAGGTACGGGCAAACGAACGACTGCAGCATAGCCTGACGCACGATCACGGGACGGGCTTGCAGCGCCTCGACGTGCTCGAACCCCGGTTGAGCACCATGCTTTCAGAAGCTGGTTCTTGCGGCCACCGTGTGGCCGTGCTCTATCTCGATCTCGATTACTTCCATGCGATCAACGAAACACGTGGTTACGAGGTGGGAGACGCCGTCTTGCGCGCGATCGCCGGACGCCTCGTGACCTTGGCTGGAAATAGCCACGTCGCGCGCGTCGCCGGCGACGAGTTCGTTGTGATATGCCGCTATGAGGCGGCGGACCTCGACCCGGCCGATTTCGCCGAGTCCGTTCGCAGGACCGTCGCGCAACCGATAGAAATCGGCGACGAACCGATCTGCGCAACCACCTGCATCGGCATCAGCTGCTTTCCGGAAAATTCGCTGAGCGCGCGGGAATTGTTGCGTCAGGCAGAGGTCGCGACCATTCACGCGAAGGGCGACGGCAAGGATTGTATCGGTGCATTCTCGAACGACGAGAACGAACAATTGCGAGATCGGCTCGCGCTAGGTCCGCAACTGCGCACCGCGATCCGCAATGACCAGCTGGTGCTGTTCTATCAGCCTCAAATTCGGGCACTGGACGGGCGAGTCGTCGGTTTCGAGGCGCTCGTCCGCTGGCGTCATGTCGAGCGTGGCCTGCTTTCGGCAAAAGCATTCATCAGCGCTGCCGAAGAACTCGGCATTATCGTCGAGCTCGGACGGCTCGTGCTGGAGGCGGCCTGTCGGCAAGCGCGAATCTGGCTCGATGCGGGAGCGGAGATGTTCACGATCGCTGTCAATGTATCCGCGCAGCAGTTGCAGCGTCCGGACTTCGTTGCGGAAGTCGCAAATTTGCTGAAGCAACACGGCCTGCCGCGCGATTGCATAGAGCTCGAGCTGACCGAAGCTTCGATGCTGGGCCGAGCCGATCGCGTGATCGAGAGGATGCTCGCGTTACGCCAGGCGGGTGTTCGTCTCGCGATCGACGATTTCGGCACTGGATTTTCAAGCTTGAATTATCTGCGCTCCCTTCCGGTGGATTGCTTGAAGATCGACCAATCCTTCGTTCGCGACATCGTCACCGACACCGGTTCCGCCGGCATCTGTGCTGCGATCGTCGCGCTCGGACACCAGCTCGGCATGCGCGTTCTTGCCGAGGGAGTCGAAACGGCAGCGCAAGCTTCCTACTTGAAACGCCACGACTGCGACCTGCTCCAAGGATTTGTCTTTTCTCAGCCGGTCAACGCTGAAAAGGCCTTCGAGATATTGCAGCGCCGCACGGTCGAATGGCGGGCCGACGAAGACGACGGTGCGACACGCCACACGCTGTTGCTCGTTGACGATGAGAGCAACATCCTCAGTGCGTTGACGCGGACATTGCGGCGAGACGGCTATCGGATATTGACGGCCAACAGCGGCGAGGAGGCGTTAGAGATCCTTGCGGGCGAGGAGGTGCACGTCATTTTGTCCGACCAGCGAATGCCGGGAATGTCTGGAACTGAATTGCTGAGCAAGGCAAAGGAACTGCATCCGAAGACGGTGCGTCTCGTTCTCAGTGGATATACCGACGTCAGCAGCGTTGCCGATGCCATCAATCGCGGTGCGATATACAGATTCCTGATGAAGCCCTGGAACGAAGAGGATCTGCGATTGCAGATTCGCGGCGCATTTCGTGCACACTCGCGGATAGTGGCGCAGGGAGCATAGTTGCCGAGATGCCGCCACGCACCATGCGCGCTTTGTAGTCGGCGTGCGATGTGCGGCCGCTACAGGCGCTGGATCAGTGGGCGGCCTGCAACTCCCGCGGGTCGCGCAGTTCCAGAACATATCGGGAAGGCGATCTGCCGGCCGGCAGCAAGAACAGCCATCGACAGGTCAGTCGAGCGGCACACGCACTACACCATTCTTCAGCGTCGCCACCATGCTCGCGTCTCCTGCGAGGGTCGCGGCGAGATCGACGTGCTTCGTTGCTGAGAGACGGAAACGCCGGATTGAGCGATACGCCAGCGAGATTCGGTTATGCGCGTTCTCCGGTTTGCACCGCGTTGTCCGTTCTGTCCAATACGTCGCGAACCTTTTCCGCCAACTCTGTCAGCGTGAACGGCTTGGTGAGGAGTTGCACGCCCTTATCGAGGCGGCCGTGATGGATGATCGCGTTGCGCGCATAACCCGTCGTAAATAACACTTTGATCGTTGGACGCAGTTCGCGTGCCTTCGCAGCAACGTCGGCACCGGTGAGGCCGCCGGGCAGCACGACATCGGTGAAGAGCAAATCGATCTGCCGTTCCGTTTCCAGAATTCGCAGGGCGCTTGGCCCATCCGGAGCTTCGAGAATGCGATAACCGAGATCGCCGAGGACCTCCGCCGACACGGCGCGAACCTGGTCGTCGTCTTCGACGACCAAAATCGTTTCCTTTTCTCCTTCCGGAAGCGGACGTTCGACCGGGTCTTCGTGCGACTCGCTCGTCCGGGTCAGACGGGGAAGATAGATCTTGACCGTCGTCCCTTCTCCGGGCTCTGAATAGATCTTCACGTGTCCGCCGGACTGCTTGACGAACCCGTAAACCTGGCTCAAGCCGAGACCTGTCCCATGCCCGGCCGGTTTAGTGGTAAAGAATGGTTCAAAGGCGTGCGCGAGCGTGTCGGCGTCCATGCCCGTTCCCGTGTCGGATATCGAGATGCTGACGTATTGTCCAGGTAGCACTTCAGCGTTGACGGCGGCGTAGGCATCATCGATGTGTGCGTTGCACGTCTCGAGAGTCAAATGCCCGCCATCTGGCATCGCATCGCGCGCGTTGAGCGCGAGATTGAGGATTGCCGCTTCGAGTTCATTCGGGTCCGCCTCCACGGTCCACAGACCGGCGCCGCGGACAGTTTCGACGGAGATCGTCTCCCCAAGGGAACGGTGGAGCATCTCGGACATCCCACTGACCAAGGAATTGACGTCGATCGCCTTCGGGTCGAGCGGCTGGCGTCGCGCGAAGGCCAGCAGCCGCTGCGTCAGTGTCGATGCGCGCCGGGCTCCGGTCATGGCATGCGCGGCAGCGCGCTGAAGCCGCCCGGAGTCGGCCGGAAGTGTACGCTGCAGGATCTCGAGGTTGGCAAGAATGACTTGAAGCAGGTTGTTGAAATCGTGCGCGATACCTCCCGTGAGTTGGCCCACGGCATCCATCTTCTGTGACTGCCGAAGCGCGGCTTCGCTTTTTTTAAGCGCCTCGGTGCGTTCGGCGACTTGCTGCTCCAGCGTCGCATTGAGCTCGATGAGCGCGTTCTGTGCGCGCTTGCGCTCCTCGATCTCGCGCTGCGCGGCTTCCACCAAGCGCGCGTTGTCGATCGCGACCGCCGCTTCGGCAGCAAGGGCCTCCATCCCTCGTTCCGAGCGCTCCGTGAAAACACCCGTGCGCGAGTGCCCAAAAAAAAGTCCGCCGAGCACTTCGCCTGTTCGCGAAATGACCGGCACTGCGAGATAGCTCCGCACGGGGAGATGTCCCGGCGGCATCCCGCGGTACGGTGCGTTTTTCCCGTAGCGAGGATCTTGCGTGATGTCATCCGAGCGGACGATGCCTTTGCCGCTAAAGGTCGGATCGAATACTTGGGTGTTCCTGGGCATGGGGAACTTCGAGAACGCTTCCCGCGGCACGCCGGAGATCGTGTAGAGCATGTAGCTCTCGCCATTGGCGTTCAGGACATTGTAGAAGAATGCACCGAACTCGGCGCCGCACAAACCGACGCCCGCATCGGTGACGATCTGCACGAGCTTTTCGAGATCCGTTTCAAGTGATAGCGCGGAACCGGCTTTGTTGAGAATCTCCAGCGCAAGGCGCTCTTCGCGGAGCGCATCCTCTGCGGCGCGCTGTGAGGTGCGGTCGCGCAGGACTTTCACGTAGCCGACGATGTCTCCGGTCGTGTCTCGAATCGGTGTGATTTCACCGGCCGCCCAGACACGCGTTCCATCCTTGCGGAGCCGCCACCCTTCCTCGCCACCGCCACGACCGTGTGCGCGCGCGTCCGCGATCTCCTGTGCCAGAACTTCCTGCTGTCGCTCCGGAAAGATTCGAGCCAGGTTCTCGCCGAGCATTTCGGCCTCCGTCCAGCCCAGAATCTGTTCTGCACCGGCGTTCCAGCTCCTCACGCGGCCTTGCAGGTCCGTACTGATGATCGCCGTTTGGATCGCGCTGTTTACGATCTGTCGCCATTCATCGGCTCGGATTCCCGACGTATCGTTCACGCCACACTCCATGTCCCTGAAGCTTGCCGGCAGGATACTGCCGAGCCGGATCTGACCAATCAAGGACCCAATGGTTGAGCTCGCTTGGTTGCGTTGTATTGTAAACCCCGGACCTGGCCTGATCAGCCGTCGCATCTTATTCGGCGTTCGGCCGAACGGAGAGGCCAGATTCGCACGCTTGAGCGAGCAGCAGGGGCTACCACATCCGCGATACCTGAATCGGCGCGCATGCCTCAAGCTGGCGCGATGTCGGCGAACGCGAACACTTCGCGCGTATACGAAGGCGATGCGGAGCTCGTCTGAGCCGTTGCCGGCTAGGCTAAGGGCCGATCTCGCCAGCGGCGCCGCAGTGGTTCTTGTCGCGACGGACGCGCCTCGTTCCGGTATGCGCGAGCATTCGCCGCGCGATGGCTCGAAGCCTTGGATACGACCACGGCGCTCCGTCGCGCTCGTTTTGGATTGCGCGAAGGATTTTTCTCCAAGCGTGCACTTTGCAAACAAACCCTTGCGTTCGACCGCGAATAGGCGGGATCGCGCGCTGGCACATCGTTTGCGATGACATTGCTCCTTGAGGAGGACCCCATGCATATTGAACTCACGAACGCTGCACGTTGCCCCGTCGTCTATCGCAGCCGGCCTCACGCCACGCGCAATCACCACATCAATACCCGCGATCCCGATGAAATCAGCCGACTGAGCCGTGAGCTCGGGATCACCTGGCTTCAGCTCTTTCGCATCATCGATCGCGTCGGCACGAACGTACGTGCAATAAGGAGCGCCGTGTTGACCGACATGGGTGCGACGTGGCATTGACGGCGAGTGCCGCGAAGATAAAGCAGGAGACCGAACCCGGCGCGAGACGCCGACCCGGCAACACATGATGAATTTCCCGTCGGGAATCGACGCCCATCGCTGGATGCGGCGCTTTCGTTGCGATGTCGCGGTCTTCCTTGAGCGGCGCTGTTGAGGTTCCAGCCGGCGCGTCCGTGCCGCTGCGCGAGACAGCTGGCGCGTACCGCGCATGACAGACCACGAGCTAGCCGTCCCGCCACCGGACGAACTGAACTACCGACTTCGCCAGCACAAGCTGGCGTCTGACTTCGGCATGTTCTGCTTGCGCACGCACGATGTCTCCGCTCTGCTTTATGAGGCGACGCGCGCTTCGGCGGAGGGCATGCGATGCAAGCTATGCAAAGTCCTCGAATACCGTCCTGCGCACGACGATTTCCTGGTCGTCGCGGGCGTGGGCTGGCTGCCCGGTGTCGTCGGACACGCGTTGCTTGGTTCCGGCGCCGAGAGTCCGGCGGGCTATGCCTATGCTTCGGGTCAGCCCGTCATTTCCAACGAGCTGGCTTCGGAACGACGTTTTCGCACACCGCGTTTGCTCGTCGAGCACGGTGTGCTGAGCGCAGCCAACGTGCTCATTCGAGGCGACGAATCGACCTTCGGCGTGCTCGAGGTCGACAGCACGCATCTTGGGCAATTCAACGATGCCGATTCGGACTTTCTGCAAGGATTTGCCAACCTCCTTGGCATTGCGATCGAGCGGCAGCGTCTGGAAGAACGCCTCCATCGCAACGAAGCCGCGCTCCAGCGGGCGCTCGACTACGAGCGGGTGCTCGTGTCGGAGGTCAATCACCGCGTCAAGAACAGTTTGACGCTCGTGACCGGCCTCCTCGCGATGCAGCGTCGCGGTAGTTCGAACGCGGAACTCCAGCGCGTCCTGGATGCGGCCGAAGCGCGCATTCACGCCATTGCCGAAGTGCACGATCACCTGGCGCGCCACGGCAAAGCCGCGACCGTGCCGCTGAACGGCTTCGTGTGCGACCTGTGCCGCCGTCTGGGCGCTGCGAATCCGCTGCACCAGCTCGTTTGCGATGTCGTTCACGTGACCGTTTCTGCGGATCGCGCCGTTGCGCTCGGTTTGCTCGTCAACGAACTCGTCACCAATGCGCTGAAATACGCATATCCCGACATGGTCGGGGAAGTGCGCGTCTCCATTCGCCCTTCGGGCGGCGATCACTATACGTTGGAAGTCAGCGACCAAGGCGTCGGCATGCCGGCCGAAGACCCGTCGAGCCGCAGAGGACTCGGCACCCACGTCGTTTCGAGCTTGGCGCGGCAGCTCGGCGGTACCGTGACGTGGCACCGCGACCCGCCGGGCACGCGCGTCGTTCTCGAGTTTCCGGCGGAACGGGATGGCGCGGCTCGCGACTGAAAAACCCCGGGATCGCCGGGGTTTTTTTCGATGGAAATGATCGCGCCGCTCAGCCGTCGAATCCGTTCGCAAAGATCACGTCGTCGCGACATGCATTGGCTTGTGCGCCGTCTACGATGACGTTGAACGCGGCGGCGGCAGGGAACATCGCGCTGCTGCCTTCCGCCACGACGTACCAGTGGCCCGGCGCGCCGCCGCTGCCCCGCTGATAGTCCACCGACAACGCCGTGTCGTTCACGCCGGTCGTGCTGTCGCGGAACACCTGCGGTGCGGCGCAGGGATTGTCGTCGAGCAACCGGTGCGGCAGCACGAGGCTGGCGGCAGGCGCCGCCCCGACGGTCGCCTTGAACGCATTGAGCGCCAACAGCGGCTCGACGAGCACGTTGAAATAACGTCCCGACGGGAAATCGTCCGCACCGTTCTGGTTTTCGAGATACCAGTGACCCGACTGGAACGTGAAGCCGAGGCGCTCATCGTCGTAGGTGCCGCTCACGCCGCCGGGGTTGTAGTTGTGCGTCACGCCGAGCACCAATCCGGTGAGGTTCGGCAGCGTGGCGTTGCTGAGCTGCGAGAAATTGTTGACGTCGTTGGCGAGCGTGGACGTGTGAAGGAAGCGCGCGGCACCGAAACCGATGCTCGTCACGCTGAAGCGGCGCCCGGGCGTCATCGCCACACCGGGGTTCTCGTAGTACACCGCCCATGGCGCACCGGGCGCGGCGGAATAGAACACGCCGACGTTCTGGGTGGCTTCCGCCACAGGAATCGCCGGGTCGTGATGGGGCGTTGCGAGCAGCAGCGCGCCGCTATCCAAGGCGGGCAGCGCCACGTTCGAATAATTGAATACCGTATTGCCGGCGTCTGCGGTATGCACGATCGTTTCCTGACCGCGGAATTCGTACGCACCGATATCGACGACGCCGTTCGCGATGCGCGGCTCGGCATCGGCATCGGCGGAAAGGCCCGGCACGTCGGCGTTGCTGCCGGCGTCGATCGCGGGTGAGCCGCTGCGCAGCCGCGCGTCGCGCACGCCGTTGAGCATGGGGTCCACGGTGAGCGTGCCCGCACCCGGTGTGTAGGTGTTGCTCGCGTTCGCGTACACGAGGTTGTTGTGGTTGCCGATGCCGCTGAATGCAGGCGGTATCACGATGCCGCTCACGGTATTGAATGCGATCAGATTGTTGGCAATGGTGCCGCTCGGCGCGGTGCCGGAGTTGGCGATCAGCATGAGCCCGCTGCGCCCGTACACGAGCGTGTTATTGGTCAGGTGCACGGTGGAATTCTGCGGCTGGACGAGCAGTGCGGCAGGGGTGGACACATGGAAGCCGGTCTGCCCGGCCACCCAATTGTCGTGCACGTAGATCGAGGCGGCCGGTGCGCCCGGTATCGGGCCGACCGTGATGCCGCGGTCGAAACCGGCGCCCGTCACGGTATTGCCGTCGATGGTGGCCGTGCCCGCGGACATTGCATTGTTCTGCGAGATTCCGCCGAACAGCGCGCCGTTTTCGGCATGTACCCGATTGTCGTAGATGTTCGTCGTAAGCACGCCGCTCGAGCTGCCGAGGACGCAGATGCCGAAAGGAAATCCGCTCGTGTAGGGCTGACGCAGTTCGAGCGTGTTGTTGCCGACGTTCACGGTGAGTTGGAGAGTGCCGTTGCCGCCGAGGTTGATCGCGCAGTCGCTGCCGGCGAGCATCTCGTCCATGCGGATGTCCTCCACCGTGAACGTGCTTGCGGCGGTGGAGTTGTCGGTCAGCACGATGCTGCCGCCTTGCAGCACCAGATGACGCAGCGTGATGCTCTGGTCGCCCGTCACGTCCGTTGCGGCGGTGATCGAGTGGCCCGTGCCGAACACCGCGTCGACGTTCGTGTCGCCCATCAGCGTGAGTGCGTGCGGAATGGTCAGCGTCTCGTTGATGAGCACCGAACCGTAGCGGTCCACGAGGTCAGGCTGCACGGCGCCTTCGATCAACACGGTGTCGCCGGCGACGGTGCCGTTGATGCACGCCTGCAGCGTGCCGTTGCATGGCGGCGTGGCGCCGAGCGGCAGCTCCGGCCAGATGTACGTCGTGGCGCTTGCGGGGGAAACGGCGCAAACGCCGAGCAGCAGCGCGCTGGCGATGCACAGACCCGACGATGGAGGAAGCATGCGATTCATGGCGGTCTCCGTTCGCGCAGGATTGCGCGCTCGCTGCCCAATACGGGGAAACGCGCCGATTCCGTGCATCGCGTTCACGACATCGTGCGGCGCGATTGGGCTATGCTTGGCGCGAATCGCGCACTGCCATGTCTTCGTTCATTCTCGAATCCGCTCCGGATGAGGCCGCCATCGCGCAGGTCACGAGCCTGTTGCGCGGCTTGGCGGAAAATCGTCACGACGGTCTTGCGGGCCTGTTCGCTCTGGTGCAGCGCGACCTGCGCCGCATCGCGCATCGCGAACGTCTCGCCGTGCAGGCGGGCGACACGCTCTCGACCACGGCGCTCGTCAACGACGCCTACCTCAAACTCTGCGACGCGGACTTGCCCGCATTCGCCGACCGCCGTCATTTCTACGCGATCGCGGCTCGCGCGATGCGTCAGCTGCTGATCGACTACGCCCGTACGCGAGCGGCGCAAAAACGTGGCGGCGGCATGGCGGCCGTGGAGCTCACCGATCGCCTCGGTCTCGCCGACGATCCCGACGACGCGGCGCGTGCACTGGAGCTCGGCGAGGCGCTCGACCGGCTGGAGCAGCACAGTCCGCGTCTGGCGCAGGTCGTGTACCTGCGCTTCTATGCGGGCCTCAGCGACGCCGAGATCGGACGCGTCTTCGACCTCGACGAATCGACGGTGCGGCGGGATTGGTTGAAGGCGCGCGGTTGGCTGTTTCGAACGCTCAATCCGGCCGACCCGGCATGAACGCCGATCCGCAGCGCTGGCTCGCGCTCGAGCGGGAGCTCGACGGACTGCTCGCCGTGCGCGAGGCCGATCGCATGGAGCGCTTGCAAGCCGTGGCGCGCGAGCGCCCCGACGATGCACGCCAGCTTGGCGAGTGGCTGCAGGCGATCGAGCGCTCGCACGGTTTCCTCGAGGCCGCGCCGGCGCTGCGCGCCTCGGGCGCGGTGGTCGGATCGTGGCGTCTGCTGCGGCCGCTCGGCGCCGGCGGCATGGGCGAGGTGTGGCTCGCCGAGCGCACCGATGGTGCCTTCGCGAAGCAAGTGGCGATCAAGTTCCTACGTCATGACGCGTCGCACCTGCGCGAGCGCTTCGCGCAGGAACGCCAGGTGCTCGCGCGTTTGGAACACCCGGGCGTCGCGCGTCTGATCGACGCAGGCGTGACGGCCGGACAGCCGTACCTCGTGACGGAATTCGTCGACGGTCTGCCACTGGACGCTTGGTGCGAACGGCACGCGCCGGATCTCGAAACGCGCCTGGCGCTGTTCGCCGCGATCGGCGCCGCCGTGGCGTACGCCCACGCCAACCTGATCGTGCACCGCGACTTGAAGCCTGCCAATGTGCTGGTCGACCGCGACGGCCGGCCGCGCCTGCTCGACTTCGGCATCGCGAAACTCATCGATGCGCCAGCGGACGCGCGTACCGTGGACGCAGCGCTCACGCCGGCGTTCGCCGCGCCCGAACAGCTGACCGGCGCCGCGATCACGACGCGCACGGATGTGTATGCGCTCGGCGCGCTCCTGTATTGGCTGTTGAGTGCGCGCGTGCCGCTCGACACGCATGGATTGGCGATGGCGGCACTCGTCGCGCGGATCTGCAGCGAAACGCCACCATTGCCGAGCGCCGTCTGCGCGCTCGGCAACGTGGATCCGCGGCGCGTGCGCGGCGATCTCGATGCGATCGCGCTCAAGGCTCTCGCGAAGGAGCCGGCCGAGCGCTATGCGTCGGTCGAAGCGCTGCTTGCGGACCTCGACAACGCCGCGCAGCTGCGCCCCGTCGTTGCGCGCCGCCCCGGCCGCGCATACCGCGCGCGCCGTTTCGTGCGGCGGCATTGGCTCGGCAGCACCACCGCTGCGGCTTTTGCGCTTGCGATCGCGGCAGGCATCGGCGGGACGATCTGGCAGGCGCGCATCGCCACGCGCGAGCGCGACGCCGCGCTGGCGCAGGCACGCCGCAACGGCAGCGCGTACGACTTCATCCTGCGGCTGTTCGCCGAGCACGCAAACGCACCGCAGAAGCTCGGCGTGGACGATCTCATCGACAAGACGGAACGCGATCCCGCGCGCGCGGGCGGCCCGGACACGCGCCGCGATACCGCCCTTGCGGTGCTCGGTGAACTGCAATACCTGCGCGGCAGCTACCGCGCGGCGGCGGCGATCCTCGAGCCGTTGCTGCGCAGCGGAGCGCCGGGCTTGTCCGCGCCCGAACGCTTCCGCGCGCAGTGCCAGCTGGCCGCCTCGTTCGGCAGCCTCGGCGAGCAGGTCGAAGCAAGCGCCTGGCTCGACGCGGCGTTGTCGCAAAATCCAAAAATGTACGGCGCCGACCGCGCCGGCGCGCTCGCATGCCACGACGCGCAGTCGTATCTTCTTAGGCGCGCGGACGATCTCGATGGCGCGGTCGAGATCGATCGCGTCGCGCTGCGCGAGTTGCAAGCCGATCCCGACGCAGACCGCAACCTGCTGGCGCAGGCGCACGGCAATTTGGGGTTCTCGCTCAGCCTCGCTACCCACTACCGCGAGGCGATCGCCGAGACCGAGCAGTCGATCGCGATCTATCGCGAGCTCGGACGCGGCGAAACCGACGATGTCGCGTCCGCGCTCGCCAGCATCGGCCTGGCACAGATGCGGGCCGGACTCACGCGTGCATCGCAAGCGAGCTTCGACGAGGCGATCGCGCTGCACCGGCGCACGAACGGCCCCTCCACATGGCTGGCCGAAACCCTGGTGCACGCGGCGCAGCTCAAGGACACGCTCGGCGACGCGCGTGCCGCTCATGCGCTGCTCGACGAGGCGGAGGGAATCCTGAGCGCGCAGTCGCGCGCAGGCAGCGCGCAACACGTACTGCTCAAGCTCGAACGCACACGCGCCTACAACGCCGCGGACGATGCGCCGGGCGCGCGCGCGGCCGAAGTCGCGCTGGCCCAGGAACTCGCCGCACATTTCCCGCCGGACCATTTCTTTTTCGACGTGCTCGCACTCAGCGAGGCCAACACCGAAATGCTCGACACGCCGGACGCGGCGGCCCTCGATGCCGCGCGAGCGGCCGCGGAACGCGCGGTACGCGGCATGCGCAACCATCCGACGTCGCGCCGGCTCCTGCCCGCGGCGTTGATCGCGATGGCGCGCGTCGCGCTGCGTCAGGGGCGTACCGCGGATGCGCTCGCCGCGCTCGACGAAGCGCGCGAGCGCCTCATAGGCGTCGAGGACCCGGCGGGCTGGCAGCTCGCCTATGTCGACGCGCTTACCGGCGCAGCAATGCGGCAACAGGGCGAGACGCAGCAGGGCGATGCTCGCGTGCTGGACGCGCTGCCACGGCTGCGTGCGCAGCTCGGCGACGACAACACGCTCGTGCGCGAAGCGCGGACGTGGCTCGCATCCGGCGGCGATCACGCCGCGACCGCGCTCAACTCGGCGCGCTGACGTCGGGCTCGCGTATCCGGAACGTGAGCGCCGCCGCCGCGAGCAGGGCGACGGCCGCGGCGACGAGCGCCGCAAGCGGTGCGTTGCCGAACCACGCACGCAGCACGAAACCGAGGGCCCCGGCGGCGACGAGCTGCGGCAGCACGATGAAGAGGTTGAAGATACCCATGTAGGCGCCCATGCGCTCGGCCGGCACGCTGTCGGAGAGGAGCGCGTAGGGTACGGAAAGAATCGATGTCCACGCGAACCCCACGCCGACCATGGAAGCGAGCAGCCAGGCGGGATCGCGGATCAGCGCGAACGAGGCGAGGCCGAGCGCGCCGAAGACGAGATTGAGCGCGTGGGCGCCGCGCAGGCCGAGGCGGCGCGTCATCGCCGGCAGCTGTACGGCGAGCACCACGGTCACGGCGTTGTAGGCCGCGAACAGCACGCCGGTCCAATTGGCGCCGGCATTGAACGCGTCAGACATGGTATCTTTTGCGGCAAAGTGTACTTGTGCCACGGTCGCGGTGGTGTACGTCCACATCGCAAACAGCGCGAACCACGAGCACATCTGCACGGGCGCGAGGCGCCGCATCGTCGCCGGCATGCGGTGCAGGTCCGCGACGAGTTGGCGGATGAGGCGCGGCGCGCCGCCCGCAGCGACCGCGAGCTCGATCGCCCCGTAGGCGAGCGCGCCTGCGCCGATCAAGTCGAGCTGCCATTCGGCGCCCGTCAGCACGAGCATCGCGAGCGCCGCCAGCCCAAGCGCGCACCACGCGAAACCCGATCGGCGCAAGCGCGTCGTGGGCAGCATGCCGATGTCGGCAGCCGGCGGTGCGGTGAATGTCGCGAGTTCCGCAGGCGCGTATTCGCGCGCGGCGACGGCGCTCCAACCCAGGGCGCTGGCCGTCACGGCGGCGCCGATGTAGAACGCATAGCGCAGGCTGTCGGGCACGCCGCCCGGCGCCGCGACGTTGGCCGCGCCGAGTTGCGCCAAGCACCACGGCAGCACGCTCGCGATCACCGAACCGGCGCTGATGAAGAACGTCTGCATGGCGAAGCCGCGCGGACGCTGCGCTGGCGGCAGCGAGTCGCCGATCAGCGCCCGGATCGGACCCATTGCGACGTTGATGCCGCCGTCGAGCACCCATAACAGCGCGGCGGCGACCCACAAGCGCGACGCGTTCGGCAACGCGATCAGTGCGAGCGCCGCCAGCGCGCCGCCGATGGCGAGGTACGGCCGGCGCCGGCCGAAGCGGCCCCACGTGCGATCGGAGTAATGTCCGACGATCGGCTGCACGAGCAGGCCCGTGAGGGGTGCGGCGATCCACAGCGCAGGAATCTGCTCCACGTCGGCGCCAAGCGTCTGGAAGATGCGGCTCAGGTTCGCGTTCTGCAGCGCCAAGCCGAACTGGATGCCGAAGAAGCCGAAGCACAGATTCCAGATCGGCCAGAAGGCGAGGGGCGGCTGCTGATTGCTCATCGCCCGCGGCTCTCGCTGCGTCAGCCGCGGACGCTGCGCCGAACGGTCCCAAGATGCCGGCGCGCGGGCACCGGCCCGGTCGAGTTGCGCAGCTTGAGTTCGTACGGCACGTGCACGAGCTGGCCGGCGCCGGTTTCGCGGATCTCGGCCAGCAGCTGCTCGGCCGCGATGCGGCCCATCTCGCGACACGGCTGGCGCACCGTGGTGAGACTCGGCCAGACCTGGCGCGCAGTCGGCGTGTCGTCGAAGCCGAACACGGACACTTCGTCGGGAATCTTCAGGCCGCGCTCGCATATCTCGTGCATCACGCCGCAGGCGCTGTCGTCGTTGGCGGCGAAGATCGCGGTCGGCGGGTCGGGCAAGTCGAGCAGCCGCCTCGCGCCGACGATGCCGGATTCGAACGAAAAACCGCCGTCGACGACGAGCGATTCGTCGTACGGGATGCCGGCGCGGCGCAGCCCGTCGCGATAGCCGGCCAGGCGCCAAGCGCGGCCGCCGTGCGGCTGCGGACCGGTGACGTGCGCGATGCGCCGGTGGCCGAGCCCGACGACGTGGTCGATCATCTGCGCGGACGCCTTGCGTTCGTCGAGGATCGTGCCGATGCGTTCGTGGCCGATGTTGGCGCGCGCGGAAATCGTGGAATAGCGCACGCCGAGTTCGTCCAGGCGCCGCAGCAGTTTCAAATCGTCGGCGAACGGCGGCACGAGGATAAGGCCGTCCAGGCGATGTTGCGCGACCGCGTCTTCGACCGCCTGCACGTGCCCTGCATGCGCGAATTCGAGCGGACGCAGCATCGCGCTGTAGCGTGCCGCTTCGCACGCGGCCAGCATGCCGACGATGACCTCCATGATGTAGGCCGAGCCCGCGGCCGGGTCGTCGTACACGAGCGAAATGAGGTAGGAACGATTGCCGGCAAGACTGCGTGCGGAAGGGTTGGGGCGGTAGTTGAGCGCCTTTGCCGCAGCCTCCACGCGCAGGCGCATGCGCTCGCGCACGTTCGGTTCGTTGTTGAACACGCGCGAGACCGTCTTCATGGACACGCCGGCCTTGCGTGCGACGTCTTCGATTCGTGCTGGCATCACAAGCTTCCGTTCACGGTGAGCGTTTCATGCGCTGCAGCGACGAAGCGCGAGCGCATTGTTCGCGCCTTCGAATCGCGGTGCGCGCCGCGCTCGAACGATTCCCGCAATTGATAGCGTTGTCAAGCTGCGACGAAGCGTCGGTCTGCGGCCGCCGGCGGCGACGCGAACCCATGCGCGCAGACGTGTTCGACGAGCGCGCGGTGGTCGGGCAGATCGTTCACGGCGTGCGCGGCCACGGCGCGCAACATGGAGAACTCGCGCCGCGCGCGCTCGATCTGCGGGTAGGCGCTGCGCATCGGCGCGAGATCCGTGTCGTACTCCATGCCGTACAGGATGTACTGCCAGCTCGACGGCAGGAACATCTCGACGTCGGTGACGAAGTCGAGCCTGTGCGGCGGGCGGCAGCGCCACGTCGCAAGCCGATCGGCGAGCGATTCGGGGATGCTTGCGCTGTCGGTATTGTCGATCCAGAAGCGCGAATCACGCCGCCGGCTCAACGCATAGTGCATCTTGATGAAGTCGTAGATGCGCAGGAAGCGTTCGTCCATGAGCCGGTTGAAGTGCCGCGCCGTACGCGCCATCTCGCCGTCCGCCGGCAAGAGGTGCGCGATCATGTAGGCGGCGATCTCGATCAGGCCGATGCCGGTCGATTCGAGGGGTTCGACGAAGCCGGCGGAAAGCCCCACCGCGACACAGTTGCGGACCCACTGCAGCGGACGGTGGCCGGCTTCGAATTTCAGCAGGCGCGGCGTGAGATTGTCGGCCGCTGGACCGATATACCCGCGCAAGACCTGCTCCGCGCGCGTGTCGTCGGTGTGACGGCTGGAGTAGACGTAACCGATGCCGCGGCGTTCCTTGAGACCGATATCCCAAGTCCAACCGGCTTCGTGCGCGGTGGATATCGTGCACGAGGCGATCGGCGCGTCGGGCACCGGGTAGGGCACTTGCATGGCCACGGCGCGGTCGACGAACAGCACGTCCTTGGCACTGCGGAACGGCGAGCCGAGTGCGCGTCCGATCAGCGCCGCGCGGAATCCCGTGCAATCCACGTACAAGTCCGCGCTGAGCGTCCCGGCTTCGCGCGTGCGCACGCATGCGATCGCACCGCCGCCGTCGAGCTCTGCGTCTTCGACCGTGGCGATCACGTGCCGCACGCCGAGCGCGCGACCGTGTTCGGCGAGCACGGTCGCGAACTTCGCAGCGTCGAAGTGATAGGCGTAATTGAGGCGCGCTTGATAGGGCGGGTCGGCGATGCGCTTGGGTCCGCGTTTGGCGTCGATCACTCGCGCCTGCATCGTCACGGCGTCGGCGAACGGCGTGTCGTCTGCGGCGCCGAGCAGCCAATAGGGCAGGAGCTCGGGGCCGTCCGCTTGCTGGCTAGGCAGGCTGAACGGGTGGAAGTAGTGGTGTGCGCCCGCGGCATCGCGCGAGCGCACCCAGTCGACGAAACGGATGCCCTGCTTGAACGTGGCGTTGGCGCCGCGCACGAAATGCGCTTCGTCCATGCCGATCGCCGCGAGCGTGCCTCGCAGCGACGGAAACGTGCCCTCGCCGACGCCGAGGATGCCGATGTCGGCCGATTCGACCAGCGTGATTTGTATACTTTGGCGCTGCGCCGCGTTCACCGTGCGTGCGAGATAGCAGGCGGTGAGCCAGCCTGCGGTGCCGCCGCCCACGATCAAGATGTTGCGCAGTGCGCCCATGGTTCTCTCTCCGGCATGCTCGCTGCTCGGGCGGAGCCGTGTCCGAGCGCCTCCGCCAGGCCATCAGCCTACACCCAAATTGGCAGCGTTGTCATTTCCCGATTGACAACGCTGTCAATCAGGAGTATTCCTATGCTGGCACCGCTCCAGCCGGAGCCATAGAAGCCAGCAGGCGGTGCGCCAATCCTTGGGAGGGAGAACATGAAACACCGCTATCGCTATTGCGCGTTGTACAGCGCGATCGCCGCCGTGCTGGCCGCCGGCCGTGTGCTGGCCGCGGACGCCGACGC